>Ga0182735_1000199_pt1 | contig 66251 bp, 70 predicted proteins | sample eDN5th30CKraftMG_FD_128524 | JGI IMG/M metagenome (GOLD analysis project Ga0182735, IMG submission 128524) | Enriched Miracle-Growth compost microbial communities from Emeryville, California, USA - eDNA 5th pass 30_C Kraft MG (version 2) (version 2) ... | reverse complement strand
GGGGCAGCGAGCCGGCGCCTGCGGATAAGCGAGGGGACGGAAACGCAAAAAGGCTGCCCTGAGGCAGCCTTTTTGTGTGGATCACCGCGAGGGGCGATCCGGATTGGAGCGGGAAACGAGACTATAATCTAGCCTCTAACTCTTTGATTATAAAGAATTTTCCGCAACCACTATATCGGCAACGGACGGAATTATGGACTTGTTTAGGATGCTTGGCAAGCCCCAAAAAAAATTCTGCCGCAAGCCACGAAACACTGAGCCACGCTGCCGTAACGGGGGCATTCACACTTCAGCAGCCAACAAGGCTCCCCGCCATGCACGGGTCGCGCATCAACCCCATGGCAAGAGGAGCTCACCGGACACACACGCTTGGTAGGTCCAAAGGGCACCCCCTCCCGTGATCTAGATCGAACAGGCGGTAACCAAAATCGGCTATCTGTCTGGGCATCACTTTACCTTGGTCCTTGACATGCCGCTGTGTTTCTTTACTCGCCCCGGTAGCTGAGCCGCAATTGAATCGCGGCTAACGCTCAAAGTCCGGTCGTTCAGGCCTAGTCGGAACATCCAAGCGGCGTCCCAGTTGGCACGTCCTTGCTCAAAAGCCATCCGATGAATGGGCGAAATTCATCTTGCCATAAACATATATATAATTATAATGTTTATGTAAGGGTTTACCCTGAGCAGATAAGCGACCAAACACAATAAAAAGAGAGAACAGACATGAAAGCCATTCAGGCTTTCTCAGTTACCTCTTCGTACTGCTCACCGGGTGTTCTGAATTCAGGCCCAGTCCCTAGGCGTCACCACAAGACTCAGCAATCCAAGATTACTGCAACCTTCACGCGTACAACTGCAACTCGTCTCCTCCACAAGCTCTTTCCTTGAGCAACATATTCATCAGGTAGGGATGGACTTGCGAGCCTTCCAGAGCTGGATTCGCCTAGAGGGCCAAGTATCCCTGGTTCAGCTCGGTGCGGAAGATGTCGCTAGGGCTTGTAGGGATGTAAAAGGGTTCTGGCTGTAAAGCAGGTGGCTGTAGTAGTCCGTCAGGTACGCAGCAAGCCTCTCTCTGCTAAGCCTGGCGCCATCAATGTGTTACCCGACAGCCCCTCTATGGAGCCATACTATAGTAAGGAAGCTACTGTATGAGGATTCGACACCTTCGCTACTTCCTAGTCGTCGCCGAGGAACTGAGCTTTTCGCGGGCCGCGGCCAGAGTCCATATTGAGCCCTCCCCCTTATCCAGGGCCATCAAGGAGCTGGAAGCCGAGTTAGGGGTTCGCCTGCTCCAACGAGCCAGAGGACGCATCCGGCTGACATGGGCCGGTGAGGTGTTCATGGAGGAAGCCCGTCGAATACTCGCCTTCATGGAAGGAGCACGGACTCGCGTGCATGCTGCCGCGCGAGGATTCCGGGGGCGGCTGCGCATCGGGCTGGCCGACAGCCTAGCGCAACCACGGCTAACCCGACTGCTGGCCCGCTGCCGCGAAGAAGAGCCTCTAACAGAAGTGAAGATCGTGGAAATGACTGTCAGAGAGATGGTCACGGCGCTGGGGCACGATCAGATCGACGCTGGCTTTACCGTACATACCGAACTGAACGACGGGTTCGTCAAGGAAGTTGTGTGGACGGACCGGCCCGCCATTGCCATTCCTAGGAATCATCCCCTCCTCTCCCTCGAAAAGATTCCCCTCGAAGAGGTCGCCCGGCACTCGTTGATTCTTTGCCATCCCGAACGGTGCTCGGGAGGGTACGATGTCATTCGCAGCTGGTTTTGCCAGTGCACACTGCCGCTACCCACGATAACCGAATATGTTTCGGGGCATGAATCGATGATGATGCTGGTGGCGGCCGGTTACGGAATCGGCGTCGGACTCGCATCGCAGGTCACTCTGTACAATCATCCCGATGTGATCATTCGCCCTGTCACAGACGATGTACCAAGCACGGCGACGTTTCTCACCATGCTCGATAGGCCACGCTCTGCCGAGTTGAACAGGTTCATTGCCCGAGCCCAGGAAGTTGGCGAGCTGGCAACCGCTTCATAAATTTTCCCGAAAACGATCAGTATGACCCTGGGCAAGATCGCCAGGGTCATGTTCTTTTCGTCTCGACTCCGACCGAAATTGTCGCTCCATCTCCGAATAGCCACAGTTTCTCGCCATGCGTGAAATTGGTTGGCCGCCAGGATTGATGCCAGACGGAAGATGAGAACCACTCCTAATCCACTCCGACTTTCTTCGTCATCAAGGCGACAAAAATACGCAGCCAAACATATGTGTTAGTCCTGAGACAGGTACTTTCCATTTTTGATCTTGATCAAGTTCAAGGCGCTACGAATAGTTGAACGCATGCGAGTCGGCTTGACGGTGTATGCCATCAAATCAGTAGGAAATCGGCTCTGCCCTCAGCAAGAGGCGTGCCGCGAAATCCGGTGGTCAGTCGAACCGATTGTTTGATGCGCTCAACGGAGTGACGCTCATCTACTACGGGTCACGTCCAGCAGTGCTACCAAGCATTAGGGAGTGACCACCATGTCTACTATTGAACAGACTTCTGTTGCGGAGCGCCGTATCCTCCGCCGCGCCGAAGTTGAAGCCAGAACCGGCATTAAGCGCGCACATATTTACAACTTGATGAAGGAAGGAAAGTTCCCGAAAGCCACCCGCCTCGGCATTCGCGCGGTCGGCTGGGATTCCGCCGAGATAGACGCCTGGATCGCTCAGCGTCTCGAAGAACGCGTTTGACGACGCTCCACTACCCATAGAGAGGAGCGCGCCATGCAAGTCATCGCGATCATTTCGACGAAGGGCGGAGTCGGTAAAACCACCGTCGCCGCCAACCTGGGCGGTTTCATTGCCGATGCGGGGCAGCGGGTACTACTGCTCGATCTGGACGTGCAGCCCACGCTGTCGTCCTACTACGAACTCACCCATCGCGCGCCCTGCGGCATCTACGAGCTGCTGGCGCTCAATGAGCAAACGCTGTCGCAGTTGGTGTCGCACACGACGGTTCCAGGGCTCGACGTGGTGCTATCCAACGATGAGCACCAGCAGTTGGGATCGCTGCTGCTTCACGCTGCCGATGGGCGCCTGCGGCTGCGCAATCTGTTGCCGCTGTTCCGACCGCACTACGACCTGCTGCTGATCGACACCCAAGGCGCGCGCAGCGTCATGCTGGAGATGGCCATGCTCGCCGCGGATCTCGCGGTCTCCCCCATCACCCCCGAAATCCTGGCCGCACGCGAATTGCAGCGCGGCACGCTGCAACTGGTCGATGCGATCGCCCCGTACCGCTACCTGGGCATCCAGCCGCCACCGCTGCAGTTGCTGATCAACCGCGTACCTGCGATTTCCTCAAACGCCCGCCTGGTCCAGCAGACGCTGCGCCTAATCTTCCGCGAGCACAGTGAGATCCAGGTTCTCTGCACAGAAGTGCCCGCTATCGAAGCAGTCCCCCGCGCTGCGACGTCAGGGCAGCCGGTGCACCGGATCGAGTACCGGCGCCCGTCTGGGCGCCAGGCGCCGGCGGCCCTGGAGACGATGCGCGCGCTGGCGAGCGAACTTTGCCCGCAATGGCAGGAGCGGTTTATCGGCGTGACCGGCCGAATCGGTGGGAGACCTTCCCATGAGCACTCATGAGCTGTGCCGCGGGCACAAGCGGCTACTGCCGCTGATCGAGTTTGCCCGGAGTGAAGGCTGGGAAGTCAGCCGCACCGGCGGCGGCCACCTGAAATTCACCAAGCCTGGCCTGCCTCCCATATTCACCAGCTCGACAGCCAGCGACCACCGATCCAGCGAGAACGCCAGGGCACGGCTACGTCGCGCGTCGCGAAACCTGCCGGGAGGTGGAAATGGCTGACGTCACGCCGCAGGAAATGGCGGGCAAACTTCTTGCGGAAGGCTTCTCGCGCGGCGGCCCCGTCGCGCAGGCGCTCAGCGACCCGATCGTCGAAACGCCGATGATCGTGACGTTGGATGAGCTGTTCCCGTATGAACTCGATCCACGCATCACGCGCAATCCACTCTACGACGAAATCAAGGCGTCGATTCGCGAGCGCGGCCTCGATGCACCGCCCTCAATCACGCGCCGGCCCGGTGCAGATCACTACATCATTCGCAACGGCGGCAATACGCGACTCTCCATCCTGCGCGAGCTGTGGTCCGAGACAAAGGACGAGCGCTTCTTCCGCATCCCCTGCCTGTTCCGTCCGTGGCCTGAGCGCGGCGAGATCATCGCCCTCACCGGGCACCTGGCTGAGAACGAGTTGCACGGGGGACTTACCTTCATCGAGCGCGCGCTCGGCGTTGAGAAAGCGCGCGAACTCTACGAGCAGGAGAGCGGCAAGCCGCTGTCGCAATCCGAACTCGCCCGCCGCCTCAGCGCCGACGGATACCCGGTTCAGCAGTCGCACATCAGTCGCATGCAGGAGACCGTGCGCTACCTGCTGCCGGTGATCCCCACCGTGCTGTACAACGGGCTGGGGCGGCATCAGGTCGAAAGGTTGTCGGTGTTGCGCAAAGCCGCTGAATTTTCGTGGCAGAAATGCGCGAGCGGGAGACCGCTGTCGACGGATTTCGAGACGCTGTTCCATGACGTCCTCGCCCCCTTCGATGCGCAGCCGGAGACATTTTCTATCGGGCGCGTCCGGGACGAACTAATCGGACAGATGGCAGACGCCCTCGGCGCCGATTACAACGCGCTGGACCTCGAAATCGACAGCACCGAGCATCGCCAGCGCGCGGTGAGCAGCCCGCCGTCGACGCCAACTGACGATGTTTCTGGCTCAGTTGTGACCAGCCCCCCGACGACACCGAAGCCAGCACCAGCACCAGCACCAACGCACGACGGCGGCGCCGTGGCGAAGTCACCAGTACCACCAGATGCTTCCCCGGCGCCCTCCCCGCCATCACCTACGCAGGGGCAGGAGGCAGATGCGCCACCGCAAAGCGACGCCGGCGCGCGCCTGCAAGACCACATCATCTCGCCCGCCGCCACCACCGAACGCCTGCAGGCCATTCAGCAGCTGGTCGCCGACCAGACCGGCGAGCCGCTGCCGGTGTTCGCGGACACCGTACTGCAAGCCATCCCGGTGCAGGTCGGCGGCCTGTTTCCGATCACCGACATCTGGTTCATCGAGCCTGGGCTGGATTCGCCGGCTCGCCTGCGCATCCACATTGCGCAGTTCGCCCAGGAAATCGCCGAGGAGGCCGAGCTGACCGAGCGCATCGAACCCCTCGATGCCGACATTGGTTTCACGTGCGCGGCTCCCGAACAGGCCAAGACGTCATCGGCCTTCGGACACATGGTGCTGGCACTGCTGCGCGCGCTGAGCCTCCATTACGACGTCGAGCCACAGGGCGACGTTAACCTCGGCGCGCTGCTCCTGGGGAGCGACCTGCGTGACGTGGGAGCGCCCCCACGCCTGAGTGACAACGGTTTGGTCAAGTTTTTCCGTTTAGTGAGACTGGCACGTCGACTGCTCGATCTGGAGGCCAATCCAGACGACGCCGACGACTGAACGGGCCGGAGGCAAACCATGTCGGCACCTCATCCACTGAACCAAGCTGTCGTCGCTCAAGCCTTGCATGATCTGCGCAACGGCCAACTGCGCCGGTGCTTGTCCATGGGCTTCAGCGAGCGTGAACTTGACGTGCTGAAGCAGCCCGCGTTGGTCAGCTTGCTGGCCAACGCACAGGTGCCGTGGTGCTCCGTCACGGTGAATACCGACGTCCTGTGGCGCCTCGTCGGCCAACTGAGCGACATCGAACAGGAGATCGCCACCGTCGACCGCATGCTACGGCTCGGGGCCAGTACCGAGATGGTCAGTAAGTTCTATGGCCTCACGCACCAGGAGGTCGCACTGAGGCGCGACATCATCGGACTGCCCAAACGCAAGGGCCGGCATCCTGTCCTGAACGAGAAGCAGGAGACGACACTGTGGAAGCACTGGAAGGCCGGCGTCGACGAGAGCCATATCGCCCTGGACGATGATGCCACGATGCTGTCGCTGACCATGGATCTCGCCGAAGCGCTGTCACTGCCCATGTCCGTGATCTGGGCCGCGATAAAAAGCTGGATCGACGATGGTCTGGTGTGATGCCGCCCAGCTCACGACCAGCAGGCCCCACCTCGCTTTCAGCGCTGCTCGACGATGCCCTGCAGCAGCTCGCGCCCGCAACGAACGCAGCACCAGCGAGCGACGGCTTCCTCTACAGTGGCAACCGCCATGAAAGCGTGCCACGCGCCCTACTGCTCGACCGACGCCTCACACCTTTGGAACGCAACACATGGCAGGTGTTTCGGCTGCTGCTCAATGACGATGGCGTTACCGCATTCCCTACCTACGATCAGCTCCGCCCATACCTTGCATCGACGCCCTGCGCGGAACAGGCATCGCACGAAACCGTGGCGCGGGCGCTGACGCTGCTGCGCCTGACGCGCTGGCTCAGTCTCGTGCGCCGGCGGCGCGATCCAAAGACCGGCCGCATCCGGGGCAATCTCTACGTCCTCCACGACGAACCGCTCACCCCCTTTGAGGCGATGCAGCTCGACCCGGAATACCTGGGGCTGGTCAGCCACGCCCTGAATCACGCCAGCAAGGCCATTCAGCGGGTCGGCTACCACGCCATCCAGGAACTCACCGAAGACCCCATGCTCGGCGGTCGCGCGCTGCCAACACGCCTGCAGGTGCTTGCGCAGCGCATGTCGGGCGGGATGGCAGCGCACGAAAGTTATCCACAGGCACAGCCTTCCCACGATTCCGAAGAAGGCGCCGACGCCCTTCTTCGGAATCGTGAACCGCTCTCTTCGGATTCCGAAGCAGGTGCGCAAGCCAGCAAAATCGGCACTCTTCGGAATCCGAAGCAGGACCGTACTGAAGTACTAAGTAATCGTATAAATAATTCAGTACGTACAGTACCGCGCGCGCGCGAACTCCAGCACCTGCGGCTGCCCGAGCGATTTCTTGCGCTGAAGCGCGAGCAGCAGGCCGGCGCGCTGGTGGCCCTGCAGCAAGTCGAGGCCGAACAGCGACAAGCCGTGCTCGATGAATGGGAAGTGCGTTGTTGTGACAGCCACATCCGCAACCCCGCCGGTTATCTGTTCGGGGTCATCCAGAAAGCCATCCGCGGTGAGTTCAAAGCCTGGGCGGCACCTGCGCACAGCAACCCCGCAGCGCCACCATCAGCCACTGATTCCCGACCAGCCAGCCCTGAAGTTGTTCAAGCGCACTTGGCGAGCCTGCACGCCCTCTTGAACCGGAAATGACGTTGCGGCATACCGCGATGGATTTCCATAGCGCTATCCCCTGGGGATAGTTGCAACAGACATCCTTCCCACTGCACCACACGCGCGTCCATTCGCGGCCACGCCGCCGCCACCGACTGGAACTCCATAGCGCTATCCCCCGGGGATAGTTGCAACAGACTGCCTTCCACTCAGCAAACCCGGCTAGCGTCGGATGCGGTTTGTCGACTGACTGCCTTCCGCACGCTTCGCAAGCTGGCGACTCGTTCCCTTACGCGAGTCGCCCTCATGGCCAACGAAGAAAAACCTCTGCAGCTCAACCTCGGGGCACTGCGCAGCTCAATGGCCTTGACACTGCACACTCACCACGCATCCCGGATTTGGCATGGCCGCGCTGCTGCGGAAGGTCGCTCAGGCATCATCGGACTCAATGGCTTCATCGCCGTGATGAACAAGATGAAGCGCGGCTCGGAACAAGATGATCCGTACAGCGACTGGTGGATGTTAAGGGTCGAGGAAAAACTGGCCCAGACGAAGGATCTGCTGCAGGAGTTGCGCGACCAGGTCGACCAGGCGCTGGCCGATGTGCCGCCAGCCTTGTCGCTCGGGGAGAACCTGAACGTCCAGCCGGTGAAATTACCCCTGTTCGTGAATGCGCAACTGGGCTTCATGGCCGTCTACTTGCTTGCCGACTACGACGACCTTGCGCGGAAATTGATCCTCGCGCATCACACCGCCCTCATCGACCGCAGCACACTCGAACGCTGGCTCAATGAAGGCGCCCACGCGCTGCGCAGCCTGTTTAGTCTGTCGCAGCGATATCGCTACTCCGACTGCAGCCGCGATGACGTCGCAGCGAACAATGCCGCTGCCCGGGCAGCCATCGAGAAATTCGGGGAGTTGCCCCAGGACGTGCTCGAAGGCACGCGGCGCTCGCGCTATGCACCGCCCATCGTCCGGCGCTCGTCACTGGCGGCCCCTGCGAGCCATGGAACGGACGATGACGACTTTCCGGCAGAAGACGCAGATGGCCCGGCAGCTGCGACAGACGACGACGGGGAGGCGCCAGTATGACGACCGTCTCGGCATCTGCGGCAGCTCGCCGCTTTCATCCTCTGGAACAGGCTGACTTCCAGAAACTGGAACATGCAGCCTCTCTAAAAGGCCTTTTTCCCTTTAAACCTTTTAAGAGTAAGGGAGCGCTTACCGAGTGGGCCAGCCAGTGCCACGCGATGCGCGACGATCTGATCGAGCTGGCGCAGCGGCGCGTTCTGGCGCAAGCGAACGTCTACCCTTTCCGCCTGCTGCCCGTTGAACTGGCCCAGCAGACGACTGGAGCGGGAACCGTGTTTCTGCGCTGGCGCAGGCCCGACCGATCGGCAATGGGCGTGGCGCTGTGGCAAGAACTGATCACCAGCCATTCCACACCCGATGCCCTGATCGACGACCTCTACGCCATGGAGGTCCAGCGCATCGTCCTGAACATGCAAGTCAGCCTCCTGCACACGATAGGGCGGCAGGCCCGGGAATGCGCCGCAAAGGTGGCCCAGGCGCATGCGGTCTACCTGCGCCGGCGCGGCGATCCCCCCATCGTGGGCCCTCCTCCCTAGAACACAGCCTGACCTGATTCCCGGCAGCATCACGCCATGGCGCGAACCCTTCCCCTTCGAGGACTGACAACATGAGCACCTACTTTTTCGCCGAAGGCAACATCGGCTCGGCACCGGAGTTTCACGAGTACCCCAACGGCAACGAGGAGCCGCGCCGGGTGCTGCGCCTCAACGTGTATTTCGACAACCCCGTACCGGTGAAGGATGGCTACGAAGATCGCGGCGGCTTCTGGCGGCCGGTCGACTGGTGGCATCGGGACGCCGAACACTGGGCCACGCTGTTCAAGAAAGGCATGCGCGTCGTAGTTCTGGGCCGCGAGGAGCGTGACGACTGGACGGACGAGGACAACAATCCGCGCACCACGTACCGGATCAATGCGCGAGGTGTCGGCATCATGCCCTACCGTATCGAGGCCCTGACACTCAGCCCGAAGCCGAGCAGCAGCCCTGATCCGGAACCCGTCGGCGAATAGCGCTGTAGCCTTCCATGGAGCTATCCCCAGGGGATAACTCCATGGAGTTCTGAGTTCCAGAGCACCCAACGTGCATGAAACGGTCATGCGGGACCTGGAAGCCGTGATAGCTCGCCTCCGAATCGGCATACTGTTGCGCACTTGCCCTTTCGGAGCTTGCGCATGACCGGCCAGAGAACTCGCTATTCCCTCGCACAATTCCTCGCGCTGCAGGACGTCCAGGTATCCATCGTGCTGTTGGGCAAATACGGCGTGCAGGATCGCTTCCTGTACACAGGCCAGTTGCTCATCGGGCTGGCACAGACCCTGGCGGGACTCGACGACAGTATTGTTCTGCTGATCCTGCAGGAAATCGTCAGCACGCAGAGCAACCTCCGCGCAGTCGTCACGCCGAAGACCCGATTCGACGAGCGTATGCACGACCTCACCCAGTGTCTACTCCTGGATGGCTATATCGTCCAAGACAAGCGGTTGCTGCAGACGGATCCGTCGATCACCGATGCGGCCCCGGTGGAAGACGATCTGATCATTGCCCTGCGCGATTCAGGTGCGCCCACGCGTGAAGCCATCATCGCCAAGATCAACGACTCGGCCGAGGCGTTCCGCGCCTCGCCTCCCGACTACAACGCCGCGCTGACCAACGCCCGGATCGCCCTGGAAACGCTGGCGGCCGATGTCGCTGCGGATGTCGCCTCCCAGCAGCCATCAAACGCCAGCTACAACCCAGCGAAATGGGGTGAGGTGATCGCCTTCCTGCGCAACAGCGGAGAGATCACCGTCGAAGAGGAGAAAGGCCTGGCCGGTGTGTTCGGTTTCCTCAGCCCGGGTGCCCACCGGCCCGTCGGCATTCCGCAGAGTCAGATGACCCGGCTCGGGCGCTCCCTCGCCCTCAACCTGTGCTGGTTCCTGCTGCACAACCGGCTGGCCCGGCGAACGAACTGAGACTTTCGGCCGTCAGGCCACCGCCTGTTGCGCCTTATCGCACTCCCTGGCGTGCCAGACCGCGTAGAGCGTCTCTACCGGAACCTCTCCAGACTGGTAGGCGTAGAATTTCGCCGCTACCCTGCGCGGCTGTTCGAGCCAGCTCGTCGACTCCTCCTCGGACTTCCAACGCCAGGAGGTCAGCGCACACTTGATGAAACGCGCCCCGATATCGTCCTCGATGTCCTTGTGGTTAGACATCAGGTGCATGCCGTGGGGGCTGGGGAAGGCCACCGCGGCCAGGCTGTTGTCCCGGGCGATGCCGATGGCGACATCGAAGTAGGCGTCCACGATGGAGGACACCGCGTGCGAAGCCAGGAACCCGCCCACCGGGTTGATCGCACGGATGACCAGCGTGTCCCTGTCCGCATCCAATGCCGGAATCCGCTCGAAATAGAGCAGCGCCATTCCCGCCAGGCGCTTCTCGCCAGGGGCGAACACCAGCAGGTGCGCATGCCTCGCCTCCTGCCACATGTCGGTGTTGGCGCGGGTACAGAGGCAGGCGGCTTCCTTGGCGAAGAAGGCCGCCGGCACCTTGGAGACGATGGCCTGCAGCTGGGTATGCACGCCTTCCACGCCTTGCGGCTTAAAGCGATTCTTCTGCCGTGCGGCCCAGCGCCGATACACCCTCAGCACCACCTGACGCACTGTCGCCAGGGCCTGGCGCAGGTCATCCTTCGCCGTGGCGGAACCGACACTGTCACCCGTCGCCAGTCGGGACGCCAGAGTACCTGCTGCGGCATCGTCCAGGCCCTCGACGAAATCAGCCTCGAGCGCGTCCAGCGCATCCGCCAGTTGAACGTCGAACAGGGTATGCAGGGACTCGACCTGCTGATAGGCGAGCGAACCGGCTTCGGCCATCGCCGATATGGCCTCGTTACCCTGATCCAGCCAGGCGCGCACGTTCAAGTCCGCCCCGGCAATGGCCAGCAGCAGCCCGAGATGCGACCTCAACGACCAGACATCGGCGGCGGCATCCTGCAGCGGCTTCGCGCCGAGGGGCCGGCAGACCGCGTGGATGTCCTGCCGGTGCTCCGCGGCGAAACGCGCGGCGAACAGCAGTGCCTCCGACAGTGCGCGCAGATCTCGCGGCTCCATCAGGCCATCCAACCGCAACTCGGCCCGCAGCCACTGCATCGGATAGCGGGCCCCGGCGACAAGGCCGGCCACGTCTCGCTCACGGCCGATCACCTGGGGCCAATGGCTACGAATCGTGTGTGGCGTGGTGCGGTACACGATGGCGATCAAGTCCGCCTCCAGATCGCTCAGGATCGCCTTGCTAGGGCCAGCGCCAGCCAGCAGGTCTCCCAGCAGCGGCGCCAGGGCAGCGATTCTCTGCCGCAACTGTTGCACCGGCTCGTCGATATGCTCGATCAGGCTGCGCAACAGCAGACCGTCGCTCGCCACCAGCATGTCCCGCAAGCGCGGAACCAACGCAGCGCCCAGCTCCTTGCGCAGGGCGCGGCTAGCCTCATGGTAGGCCTCCCGGGTCGCCTCGTCGGTGCGGAACGGGAACGCCCCGAGGGTGGAGGTGATGCGTTCGCCAATATGCCTGTCTACAACGTCCTGGTTGCCCTCCAGCAGGGTGAAATTCCTGCGCTCGAAAGCATCGTCCAGGAGCACCCGGTGGAGCCCGTCGAGCTCGTACCAGAAGCGTAGATCCTTGATACCCTCCGCGTCGTGGTAGTACCAGTTGCACAGTGCCGGTAGATCCCCCACACCACGCTCCTCGCGCACATAGCGCAGCAGCGGGGCTCCGAGCGGGGCCAGCTCCACGGCCTGCTGCAAATGGGTGAAGGTGCGCAGTTCACCAGCCTGCAGCAGGTAGTCAAAGCTCTCGATGTAGCCGCCGCTGCCTGCCTTCGCCACCCAGCCGGCAACGGCCGCCGCCGTCTGCCCGGCACCACAGGCGCCGGCGATGCCCAGCCAGCGCTGGAGCATGTCGGCGCCGAGCCGCTGGTAGCAGTTCTGGAACGCCAGAACATGCTCCGCGCCGCCATAGCCATGCTCTACCAGCACCCGCAGAAAGGCTTGCAGATCACGCTCCGACAGCAGGTAGTCCTTGGCCTTGGCCAACTCGGCGAACGTGAACGAGTGGGGACTGGCCAGCAGCCGTTGCAGCGCTGCCACCGGCAACGACACGTCGTCCCGAGCGCTCGCCTCGAGCATCAGCGACTGGCAGGCCTCCAGCGCATCGACATCGGCACCGGCGGCGCGTAGCGCCAGTGCGAACGGGCGGCTGGGCCGCCCGCCCTCGAGCAAGCGGGTGAACCTGCCCAAGTCGGCCACTGCGCGCAGACTCAGCACTTCGCACAGGAATGCCCACCGTTCGGGCTTCGCCAGCAGCAACTGCCTGCCCGTCGTCTCGATCAGTGTGGAAAGCTCCCACCCCTCCAGCCCGAGCACCGCCAACGTCGCGGACAGACGCTGTGGATCGAAGTAACTCATGGGCTGCTTGAGCAGTGGCACGATGGAGGTCGGAACCGCGCCAGCATCGAGCAGCAACTGAACGACCTGGCGGAATTTCCGCACTTCGTCTTGAGTCGGCGGGTGCCAGTCATTACACGCCGGCAACTGTTCCAGAGCCTCTACCGAGCGGATCGCTCCCAGTTTCACCAGGACGAGCAGAAGCGCCCCATCGATCCTTCGGCCGTGCCGGGCCCTGGCGACACGATCCATCTCGTCCATCCCGTGCACGCCCAGCCGATAGCAAGCCTGCATCCAGCCGAAGTCCACCACGTCCATATTGCGCAACACCTCGAATGCGCGGGGCGGTTGCAGCCTGCGCAAGGCGAAATCGAGGGAAGGGCCGAAATGGTGCTGGCCCGGAATCGTTCGGTCGACCTGCAGCGCGAACACCAGAGCACGTCCTTCATGGGTGCCAATCGCTTGAAGCTGCGCGCGGGCCCTACGCACCGTAAGTCCCAGGGGCAACAATCGCATCAGGCATTGCCCCCACTTCTCCGCGTTCGTGGGCAGCAGCCGGATCTCACCCGGTATTCGCAACGCCGTACGCAGCAGTGGTTCTACCGCGGGATCCTGCATGAGCATTCTCCGGTCGCGAGACACCAGATGCTCGCGAAATGCCCTTACCTGCAGACGCAGCCGCTGCAGTGGATGGGGGGCCTCGAATGAGTAGTGCCCCTGCGACTGCCGTGGCTCCAAGCTCTCTATGATGCGTCGACGAAACTCTCGATAGGTGCTGCGCGCACTCGCGGATGGTTCTCTCAATCTTCCCCCCTTGTGATTCTGGCTGCGATCGCTACGAATCGAGGCTGACACAGGCACTGCCTCCATACAAACCAAAACAGGTGCATGTTTTCCCAGCCCCAGCCTTGCTCACTGATCCACCATCTGACGCCACATCACGAACTCGCCATCTCCGCGTTGTTTGCGGCAACGCTCAGCCACATTGGGAATCCTGCTCGGCAACCGATGAGTCATCACGTTGCCGGGGGCGGACATCATGCGCGTGTACCTCTGCGAGAAGCCGTCGCAAGGCAAAGACATCGCTCGCGTCCTGGGCGCCGGAAAACGCGATGCCGGCTGCTACTCCGGTGCCAACACCATCGTGACTTGGTGCATCGGCCATCTGGCGGAGGCCGTGGGCCCCGAGGGCTACGACGAACGATACAAACGCTGGTCGCTTGACGACCTGCCCATCATCCCCCAGTGCTGGCGAGTGGAGGTCAAGGCCTCGACTGCCGCGCAATTCAAGATCGTCAAGCAGCTCGTCGGCCAGGCCAGCGAGTTGGTGATCGCAACCGATGCGGATCGCGAAGGCGAGATGATCGCTCGCGAGATCATCGACCTGTGCGGCTATCGCGGGCCGATCCAGCGGCTGTGGCTGTCGGCACTCAACGACGCGAGTATCCGCAAGGCGCTGGGTGCGCTGAAACCGTCGAACGAGACGTTGCCGCTGTACTACTCGGCACTCGCTCGCAGCCGTGCCGACTGGCTCATCGGTATGAATCTGAGCCGCCTGTTCACCCTGCTCGGGCGTCAGGCTGGTTACGACGGTGTGCTTTCGGTCGGCCGGGTGCAAACACCGACGCTGGCTCTGGTGGTCACCCGCGACCGCGAGATCTCGCGCTTCGTGTCGGTGCCGTTCTGGACCGTCGAGATTGCATTGTCAGCGGGTGGGCAACCCTTCCTCGCCAACTGGATCGCACCGGATGGCTGCCCCGACGACACCGGCCGCTGCCTGCAGCAGGCGGTAGCGCAACAAGCTGCCGATCGCATGCGCGTTGCCGGCAGCGCCCAAGTGGTCTCAGTCGAAACGGAGCGCATGCGTGAAGGTCCACCGCTGCCATTCGATCTGGGTACGCTTCAGGAAGTGTGTTCGCGCCAATTGGGTCTCGACGTACAGGAAACGCTCGACATTGCTCAAGCCCTCTACGAGACGCACAAGGCGACGACATACCCGCGCTCTGACTCCGGCTACCTGCCCGAAAGCATGCTCGCCGAGGTGCCGGCCGTACTCGCCGCCGTGCTCGCCACTGATCCCGGCCTGCGCCCGTTGCTCGATCAGCTCGACCCTACTCAGCGCTCACGCGCGTGGAACGACGAGAAGGTCACCGCCCACCACGGCATCATTCCAACCCTGGAGCCAGCCAACCTGTCAGCCATGAGCGACAAGGAGCTGGCCGTCTACAAGCTGATCCGCGCGCACTACCTCGCGCAGTTCCTGCCGCATCACGAGTTCGATCGCACCACCGCGCAGCTGCTGTGCGGCGGTCAGAATCTGCAAGCCATCGGCAAGCAGGTGATCATCTCCGGCTGGCACCAGGTGCTGGCTGTACCGGAAGCGGACGACGCGGACGGCGAATCGACAGCGCGCAGCCAGGTGTTGCCCGCCATGCGCGAAGGGCTGTCCTGCCAGGTCGGCCACGTCGATCTGAAAGCACTCAAGACACTACCGCCCAAGCCCTTTACGCAGGGCGATCTGGTCAAGGCCATGAAGGGCGTCGCCAAGCTGGTCACTGATCCCCGGTTGAAGCAGAAGCTGAAAGAAACCACAGGCATCGGCACTGAAGCCACGCGCGCCAGCATCATCAAAGGCCTGCTCGACCGTGGCTACCTGATCAAGAAAGGTCGTTCCGTTCGCGCATCAGAAGCGGCTTGCACACTCATCGATGCGGTACCAGCAGCCATTACCGACCCCGGTACCACTGCCGTCTGGGAGCAGGCCCTGGACATGATCGAATCCGGCAGCATGACGTTGGATACCTTCGTCGAGAAGCAATCCATGTGGATCACCCAGCTCGTGCAGCAGTATCGCGGCACCACCCTGTCCATCAAGTTACCCGAGGGCCCCGCCTGTCCGCTGTGTGGCAGCGCCACCCGTCAACGCACCGGCAAGACCGGTCCTTTCTGGTCCTGCCGCAACTATCCCGATTGCAAAGGCACCCTGCCTGTCCAGCAAGCCAGCGCAAAACGCAGCGCGGCACGCAAGCCGCGACAAACCTCAAAATAGGTCGCGATCCCATCTCCCCCATCGTATCGACCACGGTCGATACGCATACCTCGCGCCCGCGAGGAACCCAGCACGCACCATCCTTCTGCAACGTGTGCCCGTCGCCCTGGTTTGACGAGAAGGCGGACTCATCCGCAGCCCGTATCTCACGAGCGTTCTGATCGGCTGATTTTTCGTTCCGACGGGTCCCCTGGTGCCTTGCCTCAATAGCAGGACGAGCCCCCAGGAGACCCTTCGGGTCGAACGGTGTTCAGTGCCGGTGCCCGCCGGCGAAACAACGGGTTCCTTTTGTGCGCAGATGCGCGCCAAAGGATTTCGACCCCAGCCACGACAAGGGTCGAGTGCAATCGACAGCGGATGGCTTTGACGACGGCCACTCCCTGCATCAGTTCACAGGTGGTTTCTTCCTCGACAGCCGAAGGCCCAGGCCCTCGGCACCTTTCTCCTGCCCACCCGAAACCGACGGTTCAGCGAGCGCATCGCCGCCGGGCCCATGAACAGGAGACAACCCAATGCACCCTCAACCCCACAGGCCCCCACTGCAGTACGGCAGCGTCTGCAGCGGTATCGAGGCCGTCAGCCTCGCCTGGCAACCACTCGGCCTGGAGCCCGCCTGGTTCGCCGAAATCGATCCGTTCCCCTGCGCGCTCCTCGCCCACCACTACCCCAAGGTGCCCAACCTCGGGGACATGACGCGGATCGCTGACCTGGTGCTCGCCGGCGCTGTAGCAGCCCCCGACATCCTGGTCGGAGGAACCCCTTGCCAAGCGTTCAGCATCGCCGGTTCCCGCCATGGGCTGGACGATCCCCGCGGTGCCCTAACCCTGAGTTACGTGGAGCTCGCAAATGCCATCGATCAAGCCCGCCTCGAAACCCGCCGCCCGCCGGCAGCGCACGTCTGGGAAAACGTACCAGGTGTCCTTAGCGACCGAGGCAATGCCTTCGGATGTCTCTTGGGCGCACTGGCCGGCGAAAGCCGTCCGCTCGAACCGCCAGGGAGCCGGTGGACGCACGCAGGTTGTGTGTCTGGACCCCGCCGTCGCGTTGCGTGGAGGCTGCTAGACGCCCAATATTTCGGCGTCGCCCAACGCAGGCGTCGAATCATTCTTGTGGCAAGTGGTCGAGAGGACCTCGATCCCACCGAGGTACTTTTTGAGTCCGACAGCGTGCTCGGGCATCCTGCGCAGGGCCGCGCACCGTGGCAAGACGTTGCCACGTCTGCTGCATCTGGCCCTGCTGAGCCAGTCGGCTATGCCCACCTGAACCAGCCCTACGGCAGGATTTCGGTGTCCTTCGGCTTCGGCGGCGGCAACACCACTGGACCGATTGACGTCGCCGCTTGCCTGACGGCACAGGCCGGCACCAAAGGCGACTTCGAGACCGATACCTTACTTGTTCAGTCAGTCACCGGCTCCATCAGCCATACCCTCAATACAGCGAACAATGGCAAAGGCTGCAGTGAGGATGGCACGGGTCGCGGCATTCCGATCATTGCCTTCACGACTCAGGACTTTGGTGCAGATGCAGCGGAGAACCTGGCACCTACCTTACGCACGAAGGTGATGCCGGCCATCGCGTTTGCGCAGAACTCACGCGGGGAGCTGCGTTGGGAATCCGGCCACGGACAAATCGCCGGAGCGTTGTCTACCGGCGGTGGCAAACCCGGCCAGGGCATGCCGATGGTGCTCAGTGTAGCCCTTCGCGGCCGTGAGCATGGCCTGGCCGCAGAACTGGGGGATGGTATCTCATCGACGTTGCGGGCCTGCAGTGGCGGCAGCGACAAAGGCTACGTGCTGGTATCCAGCCACGAAGCGCACTTTCACTATGAGCAGAACAATCCCTGCGCAGAGACCTGGCTGCAGTGGCGCGTGCGCCGGCTGATGCCGATGGAGTGCGAGCGGCTACAAGGCATGCCCGACAACTACACGCTGATCCCATACCGCGGCAAACCTGCGGCCGACGCGCCGCGCTACAAAGCCATCGGCAACTCCATGGCGGTGCCCTGCATCGCCTGGGTCGGGCAACGGCTGCTGCAGGCGCTGGCATAAACGCGGCCGGTAGCCAGTTCCGATAGTCGGATGACCGCACCATCAGGTCCCGACGATTCTCTTCCCAGGTATCGCTGAACCTTCAGCGAGTCCCTCGGCAACCACGGTCTTCAAGGTTGCGCTACTCCCCGTAGCGACCGGCGCAGTCCGCCCCGCATCGCCCACCGCGGACGTACGCCTTCCCTCGGCGTCGATGCCCTTCTGTTCCCTCTCCGTTGGCACCTGGCTCCGCCAGCCCCGCCATCGCCTGCGCCTGTCGCGTTCATCCACGCGCCCTGGATGGGCGTACCCCTTATCAGGAGTCATCCCATGAGCACGATTCATCTCCAGACCAATCAGCACCAACTGATCGCCAACTTGCGGCACGCTTTCACCCCCAACTCCATGCTCGGTGAGCTGCTGCAGAACGCCCGGCGGGCCCAAGCCAGGCACATTCAGGTCATTGCCGACGGCAACACCCTCATCGTCAGCGACGATGGCACCGGTATTGCCGACCTGCAGACCCTGATCTTCATCGCTGAATCCGGATGGGATCCGGCGCTGAAAGAACGGGAGAACGCCTTCGGCCTCGGCGTCCTGTCGACCCTGTACTTCGCCAAGCACCTATCAGTGCATTCAGGCAACCACACGTTCCACGCTGCTACGGCAACCATCATCCGCGGCGATGCCATCGAGGTGTATCCCACCCGCCCTCATACCGGCACTGAGATTCGGCTGGACGGCGTGCAGTCGCCAATACCCGCCCTCACCTTGCAGGAATGGGTTGGGGGCCAGCTCGGACGGCTGTGCGAAGCCTTTCCCGTTCGGGTGTCGCTCAACGGTGTCGACATCGACCGTCCGTTGGTGGATGCAGACTTGCCATGGCGAAAAACATCGGTTGGCCAGGTCCTGCTCGACCTCGGAGCAGATCCGAAGCAGTGGCGATGCTTTCTCCAGGGCTTGCCCATCGGCCGCGCGCCGCTCTTCGCCAAGCACCAGATCGTGCTGCTGCGCGACGACATGATTGCCCGCTTGCCGGACCGTCAGCACCTGCTCAACGAAGACACCGACCACCCGCGCATCCAGGCGGCGATCAACGATGCCTACCGGCAGGCGCTGATCGAAGCGAAGGAGCGGTTGGCTGGCAGCGAGTTCGTGGAGCTGTACGCGGAGATCTGCCTGTCGTCGTCCAATGCTGACCTGCTCAACGACATACCATTCGCTCTACGGGCGTGGTTCCGCAACTGGAAGGACGACCCGGCGGGATACCGGTGCGCCTGGAACCACTGTCCACTGGAGGGTATATCAGCCCGCGTTGCGCTGGAGGAAGCAGGTGTCTGGTTCATCGAAAGCGACGGTAACGACGAGCTCGCCCTGGAAACCTACTTGGAAGCGCGGCAGGCCTTTCTGTTGGAAGAGTATCGCCTAGACGAAAATCACTGGCTGAGGCACATGGTCAAGACCGTCAGGTCGGGTCAGGAACGAGTCCGGCATGGAGCGATTCTCCATAGCGAGAGCTGGCCACCCCTGGCCGAGTGCATCGAGCTGATCCTGGTCGACACGCTGATCATCAGTCTAGAGAGCACGTCCGGTGAATACCCGGTGGATGCAGTACGCAAGGATGACACCCTGTACCTGACACCGAAGGCCGGCAGCGTCACGAAGCTCGTGTCCGACTACATCTTCGATGATCGCTATAACGAGGATCGTGAAGACGAAGATGCGCAGGCGATCGCCACTTTCGTCGCCGTGGGGTGTTCGCAGAACCCGGCGAGCCTCGTCCAGGCGCTGCTACCGCACACGCTACGCGATGACACCCAGCCAAAGCTGGCCGGAGCGGTGGTGCGGCTGGTCTTCGACAACGATGGCAAGCTGCTGGAGGTCACCGCCTGAGTAGTCCAATGAGCGCTCCTCCGGGAGCGTTCTTTTTTCCCGCCAGAACACACCAGCATGCGCCGCTCGCTTCCTCCTTCAATCAGGGGCTGCCGGTTTCCAATTTCCCGCTGACGCACTCCCCTCGCCGCTCGAAGCTGCTCCCCATGTGTCGTCGACCTTGGTCGACACCATGCCCGCAGCACAGGTCCTCGGCTGCACCGTGGAATCCTCCGCGCCGACCCAACCAGTCCGTTTCGCACCGTGCCTACGGATGAGCGCCCACGGGTGCCGGTGCTTCCACTTCAACCGGGAGGTTTTCATGCCCCATGCGTCTTCATTCACCCCACTCAGCGTCGATCAGGCTCGCGCCGAATCCGTCGGCTACCTGGCCTTGGCCCACCTTGGCGAGCGCCGGCCCCTTCAAGTGCTACGCAGTGGTGCCGGCTACTACATCGGCACCGCCGACGAGGACGGTCCGGTATCGCGCGAGTCCGTCGAGTACTTCCGTTCATTTCACGCAGCCAACCAGGCCCTGACAACAGGGGACTGGCAACAGCGCCTCCAGTCCTGATCCCTACCCATCGGGAGCACATCATGAATCAGTCTTTACCCCAAGACGTACTTGATCAGATCGCGCGGGAAATCCTGCACTTCGACAATGCACCAGCAGCCTTTTTGGAAGCCTGGAAGCGAGGCGTCCAAATCGCCGGTGTCGAGTGGTTCGGCGACGGCACCCACGAAGGAATGCAACAAGCCAAAACCAAGTGGGAGCTACGGCCGAACGTACTGAGGCTCAATGACGCCCTGGGCGTTCTGAGCGGCGGTCAACGGATGTTTCTTTCCGCGATGGTCAGCTTTTACAACGCCAGTGAAGGCGGCGCGATGCTTAAACGCTGTCAGTTCGAGGGACTTGCCGATCTCGGCGGTCTCGATCTGGAGCGCCGCAAAGTCATCGCCGATCTGGTACTCCACTACGACGGCTGGTGAGCCTGCTCTCAGCCCCATTTTTCCCAAGCCCCCGAGGGACATGCGCCCCTTGGGGGCCATGTCCCTCCGTCTTTTTCGACAGGAGCGACGACCTGAACATCCCGATCAATCCCTTCATCCGCGGCTACCACGACTTTCATATTCAGAGAGTCGCTGTCATCAGCTACGACGACCGCTGTCCAGTGACGTATCTGCCGTTGCATCCTTCACACAGCCACTTGCCGGATGAACAGGCGCTGTACCGTCGGTGCATCTTCAACGACAGTTTCGTGCTCATCACCGAAGGACAGGATATTGCACCGGAGCTCGACGCGCTGTGCGGCGGAGCCGGCACGATCCAGGCAGTGCTCTACAGTACTCACGGTGACGACAACGGCGTATCCACCCACATCGGCGATACCTACTCCGAGGAAGCCGCACGCGAGGTCGTGCGGCAGCTCACCTTTGAGACCGGCCATTTCAGTCGCTGCTGGGAAATCAGCGCCGCACACGTCACCGAGGAAGCGATTGACTACCTCTGGGAAATGGCCAAGGTCGAGGCACCGCCCGGCCTGCTGTTCGCAGCCTTCCGAATTCCTGGCTGCCCGGCGATCGGAGTGAAGCTGATCGCCACACCCTGGACGAACGACAACCTGCTGCACGTCGAAGGCATCACCGCTGAGCAGTTGCGTCAGGAGCACGAGGGCAAGGGCGTTCCCCTGTCACTGGTGGAGATCCTGCATCAGGCGGCCGAGGCCGATATCCGCTTCCTGATCCTGGACGCCGATGCTCCCGAGCTCGACGGGCTCGCGCTGCATCAGGGGTAGATGCCTGCTAGCTGCACCTCCCACCTGCCCCTCGCCGAGGGGCTTTTTCTTGCTCGCAGAACAGCCAATACGGTGACCTCCGGCTTCGCATTGCCACGCGCGAACCGACTGTCTGCGCACCATCGTTGCCCCCGTGTTCGCTGGCGTCGCCGGCAACATCCCAGGTAGTCGAGACCGTCGAGACTGCGGCGCACGCACTGCGCAGGTCACTCCATTCCCAGGACGCTGCGGCGCCCTTTCACACCTACCCAACAAGGGACTCCCTCCCTTGCCGGGCGGACGTCCCCCTTTGCAGGAGATTCCCCTATGTCTCTGCGATTCAAGGGCGCGGAACTGCGTCCCGTGTTTGCCGAAGCGCTAGCCAATCGGTGCCATGTGATTCTCGTCAAAGATCATGGCGTGTACTTCCTCGCCGAGCGCGGCGAACGCCGCCCGGAGGACGGGCGCCAGAAGCTGGTCGCCTACGCCATTGGCTGCAATCCGGATATCGACGCTTTCGACAGCTGGTGGGAGCTGGCCCTCGCCGAATTAGGTGGTGACGACTTCAGCGAATACTTCAACCCGAAGGCCAAGGTGTTCACCCGCATCCTGAGCAGCGAGGACGACCTCGTTCTGTCCGCCACCGAGACGCATCTGACCCTCGAACCGGCGCCACCGATGCCAGGTGACAGCTGATCCTCACCACCGCCCCCGTTCTACGGGGGCCTCTTCTATTCGCGCTGCCTTCCCGCTCACGCGCCTTCCCGTCTCCAGGCCGCACCGGCCGCCCCTCTCCGGCTAACGCCGGTATGCCTAAAGGAGACGTTCGCATGCGCGACCCGTTCAAGATCGATCAACCCACCTGCATCAGTTTCAGCGGCGGTCGTACGAGCGCATACATGCTCTGGCGCGTGCTGCAGGCCAACAGCGGGCTGCCCGAGCAGACGGTGATCTGTTTCGCCAACACCGGAAAGGAAGTGGAAGCCACCCTGCGCTTCGTGCGCGAATGCGCCGAGCGCTGGCAGGTATCTATCCATTGGCTCGAATACCGTACGACAGAGCCGGGATTTGCAGTGGTCGATTTCAACAGCGCCAGCCGCCACGGTGAACCATTCGAGGCGTTGATCCGCCACCGCCAGTATCTACCGAACCCTGTGGCCCGCGCCTGCACCACCAGCTTGAAGATCCGACCGATGCACAAATTCGTGCGCGGCCTCGGCTGGACGGAGTGGGATCAGTTCATCGGTATTCGCGCCGACGAGCAGCGCCGGGTCGCCAAAATTCGCGCGCGAGGTCATTCCACCGAGTCGGCCAGCGAGATCATGTGCATGCCGCTGGCTGAGGCCGGCATCACGGTGCATGACGTGATTGACTTCTGGCAGTCCCAACCCTTTGACCTGCGGCTGCTGAGCGTCAACGGCCGCACCCTTGAAGGGAACTGTGACCTCTGCTTCCTCAAATCCCAACGTCAGCGCTTGGCCCTGATCAAAGCCAGGCCCGAGGCAGCCGAATGGTGGATTCGCATGGAGTCGCTGAATCTTGCCAGCAAGCCGAGCGGCGCTAGATTTCGCGCCGACGGCCCCACCTACGCCGAGCTGGCACGCTTCGCCGCCAGCCAAGGTGACCTGTTCGGCCCCACCGACGAGCCCATCTCCTGCTATTGCGGCGACTAACGAATAGGGTCACCGGCAGTTGCCGATTCCCCCTGGCCGGAAGATTCGCGTAGCGCCAGGCTCACCTTATGTCCCGCTGACGTCGTCAGCGACATGCCAGGCAGCCCCGGTCTTCAAGACTGCCCACGGTTCCCCGTGTGACCGACCCCGTTCGCACCGCATCCCTCGCGCGAACGACTACCGGCTTGCCGGTGGTGGATGCAGATGCTTCTCAACCCAGCGCGGGGTTACGCACCTCCCCGCCCGGGTCGGTGTGTCTCCGCTTTCTTGCTCCCAAGTCAATGGAGATTCGCCATGACCACCACCACTTCCGACTCCAACCAGAAGTCGTACTTCGATATCCATACCAAGGGCATTGGCTACATCCAGCGTGTCCGCGACGTTCCTGTCAAAGGTGGCCAGCCGTTCCTGGCCTGCACCATCGCCGCCCTGGTCGGCCCCGTGAAGTCGGCGTCTCTACGCTACTTCGACGTAAGGGTCGCTGGAGCCGACGCCAAGCAATTGGTTCGCACCTACCTCGGGGTCGACGATCGCAAAAGTCGCCCATTGGTGCGGTTCAACCTGGGAGATCTCTGGGTCGATCCCTTCCTCCGGATCGGCGGTGAACACAAAGGCGAGGCTGCGGCCAGTCTTAAAGCTCGCCTCCTGAAAGCCGAGTTGATCGACCGCGCCGAGCTCGCCCAAATCGAGCTGCTTGAACTGGTCACCTGGGGTATCGGCTATCTGAACCAGCCCAAGGAGACCATGAGCGATGGCGCTCCGGCTCTATCATGCTCCATCGCGGCACTGACCGGCCGAACCGATATCCCAGCTGATCAGCGGGAGTACCGCTACTTCAATACCGCCGTCACCGGCGACGACGCCCAGGTACTGGTGCGTCGCTACACCCAGGCCGTCGAGGCCAAGCAGAAAGTGCTGATCGCGTTCCGGCTCAACGACATGCAGGCCAGTCCGTATATTCACGCCACAGGCGAGAAGATCGGCCGGCCAGATGCCACCCTGGAATCCCAGCTCGTCCACATCGGCCTGGTCAAGGTCGATGGCGAGCAGGTCTACCCGCTGCAGTCCGAGGCTACCGTCACCGAAGGCGAACAGACCGTTCTCCCCGAAGACGACAGTGATCGTTCGCAGCTTGGCACTCCCGAGCAGCCCCCTGTCGAAGTGCCTGCCCAGGCTGCCTCGTTCTAACTCACCTGGCTCATCCTGAGCCTTGTCCTTCGTCCCTCGTCCCATGCCCCGACACCTCTCGGTGTCGGCAGCATGGGACCCAGTTGTTTTCCAACCGCGCCCTTCTCACAGGGCTTTCATCCCACGTAATCGTTCGCGCCAGGCTGACAGCCTCGACGCGCGCATTGCCACGCTCTCCAAGGAGTCAGCCATGCAACTGGCATCTCGCTTTGCACCTTGTTCCCCAATACTGCGCTCGGATCATCCGCTTTCGGACGACCAGATCCGTGCCGTAGCGCCATCAATCTTCGCGGAGACCCCGCACGAAAGCCGATCCGAGCGCTACAGCTACATCCCTACCGCCGCGGTGCTCTCTGAGCTGCGTGGCGAGGGATTCGAGCCCTTCATGGTGTGCCAGACCCGTGTACGCCATGAAGACCGGCGCGAATTCACCAAACACATGATCCGCCTGCGCCACGCAAGCCAAATCGATGGCACCGAGGCGAATGAAGTGATCCTCCTCAACTCGCATGACGGAACCAGCAGCTATCAAATGCTGGCCGGAATGTTCAAGTTCGTCTGCCACAACGGTTTGGTCTGCGGCGATACCCTCGCGGATGTGCGTGTGCATCACAAAGGCAACGTCGCCGAACAGGTGATCGAAGGGGCTTACGAAATCCTGGAAGGATTCGAGCGTGCACAGGAGTCCCGCGACACAATGCGTGCCATCACCCTCGACGAGGGCGAGGCAGCGTTGTTCGCGCGCTCGGCCCTGATGCTCAAGTACGAAAGCCCAGACAAGCCGCTGCCGATCACCGAGGCACAGGTGCTGGAAGCTCGCCGCTTCGAGGACAGGCTTCCGGACCTCTGGTCGATCTTCAACCGCGTGCAGGAGAACCTGGTGAAAGGTGGTCTGTCTGGCCGCTCAGCCAACGGCCATCGCCAGCGCACGCGTCCCGTCCAGGGCATCGATCAGAACGTGCGGCTCAACCGCGCGCTCTGGATGCTCGCCGACGGCATGTGCCAACTGAAGGCATGAGCGTCAAGCGGGCGTCGCTCCTGGTGAGCGCGGCCCGCCTTCCCTTCCTCGCTTGGCTGCAAGCCGCAGCAGTGGAATCACCAGCCTGATCGTCAGGCTGCGCAATCATCATCGCCGCATCCGCGGCGCTCTTCATCCACTCACCTGGGCTCCGTTCCCCAAGTGGGGAGGAGCCTGGTTTCTCTGGAGGTATCCAGCATGTCAACAATTGCTTGCAACACCCCCTCACAGCCCATTGATGAACAAATGTGGCGAGCTATCTGCGAGGCAGCAGCCGTAAAAGCAAGAAATGGCTGCGGACTGTCTTGGGACTACTACGTCGAACTCTTCAGCGCAGCGATTGATGCGCAAATTGATCAACTGCCCGAAGACCAGCACGAATGGGCTCTGGAAACAGCCAGGGAGTGGGACTACGAGACACCTGCGCAAAGGCAGGAAACCCGAGCCTGGAATGCCGACAACGGCTACTGCAGGCACGGGATCGCACTCGGTTGTTGTCCCGCTGGTTGTGGTTCGTATTGACGACTGGCACTTGGCTCCATAGCCGCTCACACGGCATTTCACCACCCACCGGGGTTCCATCCCCGCTGGGGAGGACTCCGACCATTACGAGGAGGCCTCCATCATGGGCTGGCTCTATTCTTCCCGCTCCCGCTCCGAACTGATCCACCACCTGATCCAACCGGAAGACAATCCACAGGCCAGTACCCGCGTCATCGCGCATGCGCTGCGCGGCAACGTGCTCTGGTCGGTCGTCGAACTCACCGCGAAGATCGAAGGCGTCCACAGGGATCTCGCCGCCGGCGAGTCCCTGCGCTACATCCGCTGCGACCTGCTGCAACGCAGCGGTGGCCAGTGGGGCTACAAGGACTTGTGCGAGTCCGTACATCCGTTCTACTACACCTGCCCGCTGAGCTACCTCGATATGGCACCAGTGGCATCCCCCGAGTGGCGTGAACACGTTCACGCCTACCACGCACACCGCCGTCAAGCGTCAGGCTCCGCCCGGACGGATGCAGCCTGACGGAAAGTGGTGATCCCTACTCGTCCTCATCCATACCTCGTTCATCAGAAGGAGAACCACCATGTTCAATTTTCGTAGTCGACACAAACTGCAGACGCGACCTTTGTTCATAACAGGCGAAGTGAAGTTGAGCGAAAAGGTTCAGTGGCTAGCCGCCAGAGACCTCGTCGAACCCTTGCTCCTGGTGCTACGCCATCTCAGTGGCGACTGGGGCAACGTCGACGTCGTCGGCCGCCAAGCCAACGCCCAAGGCTTGAAAGGCAAAGGCGTCATCAACTCACGCTACCAGATCACTCCGCGCCTGGAAGTGCTCGTGTCCACCAGCGATGACCGTCGCAGAACCGTCGTCAAACTGCCCGAGGAGCACTGGACGTTCTGACAGCAAGGCACGGTCTTCTTCATCCACCCAACCGGGGCATGTCCCCGATGGGGCGTGCCCCGCTGATCTTCTGCAGGAGCACACCCCATGAACTCTCAGCGCCACAACGGTAGCGGGCGCACCACGCTGTTCATCATCGGGGCACTGACCTTCAGCCCCGGCATCGACCGCCTGATGCGCGAAGGCCGCCTCGATCCTCTTCCATACTTCCAACGCCACGCCAGCGGCGATTGGGGCGACGTTCCTGACACGCAATGGCAGGCGAACAACGCCGCCCTGCAGTCCGGCGACAGGCTCGAGTCGTTCTACGTGGTTCACCGCGAGCTGAGCATCCGCATCGTTACCGAAGCAGATCGCAGCGTCACGCACCTACTGCTGTCGACTGAAGGCTGATTGCAGGTACCTCTTCCTCCATCTATCAACGGCCCCTCGTGGGCCGTTTCCTTTTCCTCTCCCCCCCAGGCAAGCCGCACCAGCACTTACTCACAAAATCTGTGAATAACTCTCTTGATAAGAACTGCATCGCAAACAATACCGAGCTCTCTACACAACTGACGTTTTTCTGATCAGCGACGCTAGCCTGCTGCGCCCATACAAATCGGCAGCACAGCAGTTCCCTTTGTTTACTGATGCGGCTTCGCAGAATAGCGATGGTCTCGGCTCGACCTTACCGAGAGCCGCCCCATGCGCCCCCTCAGTTCCGCCCTCCACACCCTGCTGCTGGCCGCACTGGCGGCTGGCTGTGCAACGCCTCCACCATCCCTTCCCGTTCCCAATGAGGTAGTGACTCCGGCACCGGAGTACATCCCGGTCGCCCGCTACGGCCGCTACACCCTGGTCGAGCTCACCCCGACGGCCGCCCAGCAGGATCTGCTGTTGCAGGTGGTCGACGTGTCCATTCCCGACACCCTCAACGCCAACGTCGCCGACGCGCTGCGCCATGTGTTGCAGCGCTCCGGCTACCAGCTGTGCAACGGACGTGAAACCGACACGCTGGGCAGCCTCCCGTTGCCGGCCACGCACTATCACCTTGGCCCGCTGCAACTGCGCGATGCCCTGCTGACCCTGGCCGGGCCGGCGCGGACGCTGCACGTCGACCACAGCGCACGCCGCGTTTGCTTCATCCAGCCCGTCGACACACCTGCCGACGCGTCGGATACAGCGCCCGGTGCCGTCGGGGAGTCGCAGTCATGACGACGATGCCAGGCAGTGGGCAATACCGGCACGGCACGCTGCTGCGCGCCGCTACCATCACCTGGTTGTTGCTCATCAGCGCCGCCGTCGTGATCGATCACGTCGCGCTGTCGAGGCTGGCGGCACAGGTCGAAACCAACGCACCCGGCCTGCAGGTCGCCGTGCTGGAAAAGCGCCTGGCCGAACTGGTCCAGCAGGTCGAGCAAGCCCAGCAGCGACCAGACGCCCTGCCCCAGGCACGCTACGAAGTCGAGCAGCAGGCGCTGGAGCAACGACTGAACGCCATCGAGCAGGCGCTCGGCAGCCGCCCGACAGCGGACAACCTGCTGCCGCTGCAAGCCCGCATCGAGCAGTTGGAAATGCGGCTCAGCACCCCTCGCCCGGCTCCACCGGCCCCGCCCCGTCCTCGATCTGCCGCCCCCGCCACACCGAAGGTCATCGAGCCGCCATTCCGGGTGATCGCTGCCGAGCTGCGCGCCGGTGAGCGCTTCCTGTCGATTCTGCCAGCCGCCTCGGGCGCGCTCTCGCAGGTTCGCCTTCTGCGCCCCGGCGAGAGCGAAGTCGGCTGGCATCTCGAAACCATCGAAGGGCGCACCGCTGTGTTCCGCCATGGCGACGACATCCGTCGCCTGCCCGTTCCCGCGCAGTAGGAGGGGCAGATGAAGCAGCGCCATATCGTCCCCGCCCTGATCGTCCTGCTGACCAGCAACCTTACCCAGGGCGCGGGAACCCACACCGCCGACAACACGCCCAGCCACGAGCGACCGATGGCCATCGAGCGCACCGCCGAGCAACACGCGCGGGACTGGGGGCTGAGCAGCGAGGAATGGGGGCGCTACCGGGCACTGATGCAAGGGCCGCTGGGTATCTACTCGCCCAATATCGATCCGCTCACCGCGTTGGGTATCGAGGCACGTTCCGAGCAGGAACGGCAACGCTATGCGGAGCTGCAGGTCCAGGCCGAAGCGCACCGTGTCGAGAAACTACTCGCTTACCAACGGGCCTACGACGACGCCTGGCAGCGGCTCCACGCCAACATGCCGCGGGTCATCCTGCCCGATGCCGGCCCGGCATTCTCGCCGGCCACGCCAGCAGGGAACGGACGAATCGCCGTATTCGTCAAGGACGCCTGCGCGGCCTGCGACCAGACCACGCTGCGGCTGCAGACGGCCGGCATGGAGTTCGACCTCTACGTCGTCGATAGCCGCGCCGACGACGCACGCATCCGCGCCTGGGCGCAGCGTATTGGTATCGACCCGGCCAAGGTGCGCAGCGGCCAGATCACGCTCAACCACGACTCGGGCCGCTGGCTGTCGCTGGGCCTGCCAGGCGACCTGCCAGCGGTCGTACGCCAGGTCGGCGGCCAATGGCAGCGGCAACCGTAATGTCGCGTCGTACCGCGCTCGTGCTGCTGGCCTGCGTGCTGACCAGTACTGCTCAGGCGCGGGAAATCCCGCCGCCGGCCTACCAGGTCGCAGCGCAGCGCGCCGGCATTCCCTCGACGATGCTGTACGCCGTGGCGCTGCAGGAGAGCGGCATCCACCTGCGCGGGCGCCTGGTGCCGTGGCCGTGGACGCTCAACGTCGCTGGCCAGCCGCAGCGCTACGCCACCCGCGCCGAGGCCTGCATTGGGCTGCGCCAGGCACTCAAGCGAACACCTGCCACGCGCATCGACGCCGGCCTCGGCCAGATCAATCTCGGCTACCACACGCAGCGCTACGCACAGCCCTGCGACCTGCTCGACCCCTACCGCAACCTCGCCATCGCCGCCGAAATCCTGCGTGAGCAGCACACCCCCGGCGACGACTGGCTGCTCGCCATTGGCCGTTACCACCGCCCTGCCGGCGGCGCGCCAGCCGCGCGCTACCGCCACAGCGTTGGCCAGCACCTGGCCCGCGTGCTCGGCGCGCCCCGGCTGGAAATCACCTCCCGAAGGAACCTGCCATGAAATCCATGACCACTCTCGCCGCCTACCTCTTTCTGTCGTCGCTGCCGATGATCGCCCAGGCCGACACGCTGACCGTCGTCGCAGACCACGGTGGAACGTCAGCCCTGCCGTACTACGAGGCGCTGAACCTGCAACCGCGCGCCGGCGTGACATCGCCACGCATCGAGATTCCGCGTCCGCCAGCCAAAGCGTTCAGCGAAACCGACATGCTGCCGGTGCGCTCGCTACGCCTGTCGCCGGGCGATGTGGCGCGTCGGGTGATCGAAGCGCCGGGGCTGCCGCCGTTCTTTCTCGTCGGCGACGACGAGCGCTCGCGCACCTGGTTGCGCCAGCGGTCGCTGCGCCTGCACGAACTCCATGCCGTGGGCCTGGTCGTCAACGTCACGTCGGCCGAGAACCTGGCCGCGCTGCGTGCGCTGGTGCCGGGACTGTCGCTGTCACCTGTTGCCGGCGACGATCTCGCCGAGCGCATTGGCTTGCGTCACTACCCGGTACTGATCACGGCAACCGGCCTCGAGCAGTGAAGCGCCGGCCATGGCCCAGTCCCACGCGATCGAGGTGCTGTTACGGCCAGCCGTGGAGCTGTACACCGTTGCAGTCTGCGCCGCCGCCGCGTTCCTGTCCCTGGCAGCCCCCTGGTCACTCGCGCTGAGCCCAACGATTGGCGTGGGCAGCGCCCTGGCCTTCCTCGCCTTCGGGGCGATCCGCCTGCGTGATGCGCTGGTCATCCTGCGCTATCGGCGCAACATCCGCCGATTGCCGCGCTACGTGATGACCAGCCGTAATGTGCCTGTCAGCCAGCAACGGCTGTTCATCGGCCGAGGCTTTCGTTGGGAACAACGGCACACCCACCGCCTGACTCAGACGTTCAGGCCCGAATTCCGCCGCTATGTCGAGCCCACACCGGCCTACCTGCTGGCCCGCCGTCTGGAAGAGCGGCTGGAGTTCGCACCGTTTCCACTGTCGAAGCTGGCCAAGCTCACCGCCTGGAACGTTCCCATCAACCCGCTGCGGCCGTTGCCTCCGGTCGGTGGCCTGCCAAGGCTGCACGGCATCGAACCGAACGAGGTCGACGTCTCGCTGCCGCTCGGCGAGCGGGTTGGGCATTCGCTTGTGCTGGGCGCGACACGGGTCGGTAAAACAAGGCTCGCCGAACTGTTCGTGACCCAGGACATTCGGCGGCGCAACGCCGCGGGAGAGCACGAGGTAGTGATCGTGTTCGATCCGAAAGGCGACGCCGACCTCTTGAAAAGAATGTACGTGGAAGCCAAGCGCGCCGGGCGCGAACGCGAGTTCTACGTCTTCCACCTGGGCTGGCCGGATTTCAGCGCACGCTACAACGCAGTGGGAAGGTTCGGGCGGATCAGCGAGGTGGCTACGCGCATTGCGGGACAACTCTCAGGTGAAGGCAATAGTGCAGCTTTCCGTGAGTTCGCCTGGCGATTCGTCAACATCATTGCCCGTGCCCTGGTCGAGCTTGGCCAGCGCCCGGACTACCTACTGATTCAGCGGCATGTGGTCAACATCGATGCGCTGTTCATCGAATACGCGCAGCACTACTTCGCCAAACACGAACCGAAGGCCTGGGAAATCATCGTTCAGTTGGAAGGTCGGCTGAACGACAAGAACATCCCGCGCCATATGGTGGGCCGGGAAAAGCGCGTGGTCGCGCTGGAGCAATACCTCTCACAGGTACGCACCTACGACCCGGTACTCGACGGCCTCAGATCTGCCGTGCGCTATGACCGGACGTATTTCGACAAGATCGTCGCCAGCCTTTTGCCGCTGCTGGAAAAACTCACCACTGGCAAAACCGCGCAACTGCTCGCCCCCAACTACTCCGACCTGAACGACCCCAGGCCCATCTTCGATTGGATGCAAGTCGTCCGCAAAAGAGCGGTGGTCTATGTCGGCCTCGATGCCCTTTCGGATGCGGAAGTAGCAGCCGCCGTCGGTAACTCGATGTTTGCGGACCTGGTATCGGTCGCCGGGCATATTTACAAATTCGGAATTGATGATGGGCTGCCCGGCGCGATGGCTGGAGCAAGAGTCCCGATCAATGTCCACGCTGACGAGTTCAACGAGTTAATGGGGGACGAATTCGTGCCACTCGTCAACAAGGGCGGAGGGGCCGGACTCCAAGTCACGGCGTACACCCAGACGCTCTCCGATATCGAGGCCCGCATCGGCAACCGCGCGAAAGCCGGTCAGGTCATCGGGAACTTCAATAATCTATTCATGCTGAGGGTGCGCGAGACCGCGACCGCCGAGCTGCTCACCCGGCAACTTCCCAAAGTGGACGTCTACACCACGACGCTGGTCAGCGGAGCCACCGACAGCTCCGACATCCATGGCCCAACCGACTTCACTTCAAATGCACAGGACCGCATCAGTACCGCAAGCGTGCCGATGATCGAGCCAGCGCATGTGGTCGGTCTGCCGAAGGGCCAGGCCTTTGCCCTGTTGCAGGGCGGGCAGCTCTGGAAAATCCGCATGCCGCTGCCGGCCCCCGACCCAGACGAAATCATGCCCGACGACCTCCAGCAGCTTGCTGGCTACATGCGCCAGCACTATGCCGAAGCCGGTGAGTGGTGGGAGAACCAGGGTATTCCCGGCCTGCAGGATCAGCCGCTGCCCGATGACCTGCTCGATGGATTTCGCCACCTCACCGCCACCGAGGAAAGCGATGCCGAGGCACGGCCATGAAGGATCCGGCCGCCACCACTCAGCGCGAACAAACCCGCCAGCAAGGCGTGCTCGCCAGCATCGTCACCCTACCGCTACGCATGCTCGGCGTGCTGATCGGCTCGCTGCTGCTGTCGATCATCATCGAATGTGTCGGCATGCACCTGTTCTGGCCCGACCAAGGCTGGCGTCACGCCCAGGGCATGCTCGACTACGAACTGAATCACCTTTCCAACCACTTCACCCGCAGCGCTGTGGTACAGGAGCCGGGCCGCACCGCGCACCAGCTTGTCGAAGGTACCTACGAATGGATTTTCGTGAAGACCGGCCTGCTCGACTGGATGAGCCAGGCATCGGCGCGCTCCCGCGCGCCCAGCCATGGCGATGCCCGAGACATCCGTTTCTACATCAGCCAGGTCTACGTCTGGAGCGAGAACTACCTGATCGCCGCCGCGTTCACGATTCTGACGTTCATGGTTCGGCTGCTGGTCCTGGTGCTGACGCTGCCGTTGTTTCTGCTGGCCGCCTTCGTTGGCATGGTCGATGGTCTGGTGCGGCGCGACATTCGCAAGTTCGGTGCGGGCCGAGAGTCGGGTTTCATCTACCACCGTGCGAAAGCCAGCCTGATGCCGCTGGCGGTACTGCCGTGGATCATCTACCTCACTCTCCCGATCAGCGTGCATCCGCTGCTGGTACTGCTGCCGAGCGCGGCGCTGCTCGGCCTGGCGGTGAACATCACCGCGGGCAGCTTCAAGAAATACCTGTAGTCGCCAACCAGTGGATGGCAGCACTTTCCACTTCTACTAACCACTGACGGCCATCGCCCCCATCCAATAGGGGTACAACCAAGTTCCCATTGTTTAAGGCATCGCCTCAGGCATACCGAGAGCATTTCGCCATTCCTCGCAAATCGTGGATTGGCAAATGTCGAAGCGACTTATCCCACCAACCGACAGACATCACGCGCCCGGTCTGATCCTGGCGGTGCTGCTTAGCCTGTGTCTTTCCAGCCATGCCAGCGCCGACGACTCCACACCCGAACACGCCCGGCTCGCCGCCGCGCTGCGCCAGCTCGACAGCATTGAGCGGCTCGTTGCACAGCAAGCCGCGCAGCAGCACGACGAACACGCCCGCTATCACTTCGACTACGCCCGCCTGAGCGCCGACCTCGACCGCATGCGCGCCGGCATTCGCGACTACCTGACTCCAACGCGCGCACAACCACGCGATCCCGCCGTGCTGCTTGGCGACTACCGCCAGCCCGCCACCTCCCCCGCACCGCAGGTCGCGCCATGAACGCCGCGCAGACCGCCGCGTTCCAGGCCAACAGCGGCATCACCCCGTCCGCCATGTCGACCGTGCTGCTCAGCGCGGTGTTCGCCGTGCTGCTCGTGTGGGGCGTGTGGGCACTGCGCAGCGCCTACGTCGGCTGGGCGGAAGAACAGCTTTCCCAACGTCAGTTCCTGGTCGTCGTGGTGCGCTTCGTCGTGCTGTACCTGGTGCTGACCTTTTTGCTGCTCTCGTAAGAGGTCGCCATGATGAAGCCGCTCTCCCGCACCTTCCGTCCCCACCACCTCACTGGCCTGGCTGCGCTGCCGATGTTCGGCGTGCTGTCACCACTCGCCCAGGCGGCCCTGCCCACGCTGGAAAACCCGTCGCGCGGCACGGGCAGCGGCATCATGCAAACACTGCAGAACTACGGTTACGACATCGTGATGCTGATCGCCTTGCTGGTGGTCGCGTCCATGTTCGTCGGGGTGTGTTACCACGCGTACACCCGCTATGCGGAGATCCACATCGGTCGCTCGACCTGGGGCCAGTTCGGTCTGACCGTGGCAGTCGGCGCGATCCTTCTTGTCGTCGGCATCTGGCTGCTGACCGAAGCCATCGGCGTTCTCTGAACCGAGGAATGCCGACATGGTTGAAGACATCCGCCCGGATGGGACGGTGGCATTTCTGCCCCACCGTCTCAACCGTCACCCCGTAGTCGTGCGCGGGCTGACGGCGAATGAGCTGTGGGTCTGCGCGGGCTCGTCGGGCGTGATCGGCCTCGCGAGCGGCATTTCGCTGGCCTTCATGTTCGCGACGATTGCCATCGTCCCCACGACCATCCTGCTGGCGGTCACCGCTGGCATTTTCATCGGTGGCGGTGCGCTGCGCCGGCTCAAGCGCGGCAGACCCGAGACCTGGCTGTACCGGCAGTTGCAGTGGTGGGTCGCAACCCATCTGCCGCCGCTCGCCACCCTCACCGACGGCCAGCGGCTGGTGACCCGCTCCGGTTACTGGAGCACGCGCAGGAGCAATGCACTGTGAGCCGGTTCAAGAACGAGGTGCTGCGGCTCGACGCCCACATCAGAACCCTGCGTATCGGGGCCAGCGTGTTGGTCGTACTGGCGCTGGTCATGGGCGTTGGCTGGTGGAGCGCACCGCGCGACCTGACGATTCATGTGCCACCAGACCTGCGCTCAGGCAGTACGCGCAAATGGTGGGACGTGCCGCCAGAAAGCGTTTACGCCTTCACGTTCTACGTCTGGCAGCAGCTACAGCGTTGGCCCACCAATGGTGATGACGACTACCCGCGCAACCTGCACGCGCTGTCGCCCTACCTCACACCCGCCTGCCAGGCGTTCCTGCAGCAGGACTACGAGTACCGCCGCAGTGCCGGCGAGCTACGGCGGCGCGTACGCGGCATCTACGAGATTCCCGGTCGAGGTTATGGAGACAACCCCACGCTGCGCGTGCGCACCGTCTCCAACCGCGAATGGGTGGTGAACCTCGACGTCACGGCGGACGAGTACTACGCCTCAGAGCAAGTCAAACGCGCCCTGGTGCGCTACCCGCTCAAGGTTCTGCGCATCGACGTGGACCCGCAGCGCAACCCGTTCGGGCTCGCCATCGACTGCTACGACGGCGCGCCGCAACGCATTGCTCCCCCTGTCGATCCGGCGGCCACGTCCGCCCCCTCCCCGGAAAACATGCCATGAACCGCCTCTTGCCACTGGCCTTCGCGGCGTTCGCGTTGGCTTCGTTCAACGCCGCCCAGGCCACCGAACTCCTGCGTTGGGAAAAATTGCCACTGGCCCTGCCGCTGGTGGTCGACCAGGAGCGCATCGTCTTCGTGGACCGAAACGTGCGCGTCGGCGTGCCCGCTTCGGTCGGCAACCGCCTGCGCGTGCAGAGCGCCGCCGGTGCCATCTACCTGCTGGCGAACGAGCCGATCGAACCGACTCGCTTGCAATTGCAGGACGCCGATACCGGCACTGTGATTCTACTCGACATCGCCGCCGAACCCGCCCAGGACGGTCAACCGCCGCTGGAGCCGGTGCGCATCATCGAAGCCACATCATCCGCCACTCAAACCGATGCAGATGACGGCAGTGCCGCAGCGACCCCGCCCGTGCGGGCAACACCGCAGCCGGTGATCCTGACCCGCTACGCAGCACAGAACCTCTACGCACCGCTGCGCACCGTCGAACCCGTGCCCGGCGTCATTCGCGCCACCCTGCGCCGCGACCTGCCGCTGGATAGCCTCTTGCCGACGCTGCCGGTACAGGCCCAGGTGCTCGCGGCATGGCGTCTGGACGACCTGTGGGTCAGTGCCGTGCGCCTGCGCAACAACGCCGCGCACTGGCTCGACCTGGACCCCCGCGCCCTGCAAGGCCATTTCCTCACCGCGACTTTCCAGCATTCGACGCTGGGACCGAACGGCGCGCCGGACGACACCACCGTCGTCTACCTCGTCACCCGTGGACACGGGCTGGCGCAGGCCCTGCTGCCGACCATCGCGCCTGTCGATGCCTCTCTCAACCTGCCCGTGCCGCAACACGACGGAGGCCGCGATGCACAGTAATGGGTTGCTCAAGTGGCTGATGGTCCCGCTGGCGCTGCTGCTGGTGTTCGTCAGCATCAAGCTGTTCTCCGGCGGCAGCGACGCTCCCAGTACAGCGGAAGAAGCTGCCCGGCTCACACCGGAAGAAGCGAAAGCGCTGGGTATTGAAGGCGATACCCCGCGCGACACAGTTGCGACGCTGGTCGCCCAAGTCCGCCAACTGCGTACCGAGTTGCAGACCGCATTGAGCGACAACAAGATCCAGCGCGAGGAGAACCAACGGCTGCGGCAGCGCGAAGGAGCCATCGACCAGCGCATCCAGACTGCGCTCGAAAGCGAACGCAACCAGTTGCATCAGGACCGGCAACTGGTCAGCAGCGAGCGGCAGCAAACCCAGGGACTTCTGCAACAACTGCAACAGCGGCTCGATGGCATCGGCAAGGATAACCCCGCCGATCTACCGGTCGGCTTCGGCCTTGAGCCGGGCGACGGCCTGGCCGGCGACACCCTGCGCTGGGTAGAGCCAGAGGATCGGCGCGACGACGGCAAGCAGCGCTCCGGCAATACCGCCAGCTTCAGCTTCCCCACCAGCTTCGCACCGGCACAGAAGACGCTCGAAACCACCGCCAGCTCCGCTGTCGATGTCAGCCGCCGCGCAGCGGGGGTGCCGGAGACCACAGCCGTCTACACCGTGCCGACCAACGCAACCCTGATGGGCTCGATCTCCATGACGGCCTTGATTGGCCGCGTCCCCGTGGATGGCACCGTCAGCGATCCGTATCCCTTCAAAGTCCTGATCGGGCGCGACAACCTCACCGCGAACGGCATCGACATTCCCGACGTCGCCGGTGCCGTGGTCAGCGGTACGGCGTCGGGCGACTGGACCCTCTCCTGCGTGCGCGGGCAGATCCGTTCGGTCACGTTCGTGTTCGAGGACGGCACCATCCGAACCCTCCCGAAAGACGACGGGCGCAGCGGCAACCGCCAACAGAACAGCAGCAACAACACCCAGGACGGCATGGGCTGGATCAGCGATCCGCACGGCATCCCCTGCGTCAGTGGCCAACGCCGCAGTAACGCACAGCAGTATCTCGGCACGCAGGCCCTGATCACCGCCGCTGGCGCTGGCGTCGCCTCGCTGATCGACTCCGACAGCGGCCAGGTCTCCTACATGAGCAGCGACGGTTCCATCGGCACCGTGGGCATCGGCGCGAACGAAGCGATGGGCCGCATCCTCGCCGGTGGTGTGCAGGACATGTCCGCCTGGGTCAACAAGCTCTACGGCCAGGCGTTCGCCGCCGTCTACGTCAAGCCCGGTGCCAAGGTGGCCGTGCATCTCGAAGAACCCCTGACCATCGACTACGACCCGAAAGGTCGCCGCGTCGATCACCGCCTTGGAGGAAGCCCACATGCACAAGACCTGGACTGACAGCCTGGCACTGCTGGCCATGGCCCTGATGCTCGGCGGCTGCGCCACCAGCAAGGAAGAACTGCTGCCGCACGACGACATCACCATGCTCGACATCTGGAACGTCGAGACCGGCGGCAGCAGCGCCCGGCAACTGCTAGATGCACGCCAGGCCCTGCGCCGGCCGCTGACCGAGGCCGATGTACAGGCCCGCTACACGCGTACGGCGGCCAACGAAATCTACCGGCAGTTTCACCGGCTGCCCAACCCCGATCTGCTGATGTACGTGTTCCCGCATCTCGCCGGCAGCGACCCGGTTCCTGTGCCTGGCTACACCACGCTGTTTCCCCTGTACCAGCGGGTGCAATACGCACTACCGGGCGAACGGGTGGAGGACTACTGATGGCCTGGCCCCAGCTCAAGCGCCGCCCCCAGGCCGAGGAGCCCGCACCACCAGCGGACGCCTGGGAGCGCCACGTCGCCGAGTTGCACGCCAACGGCATTGCCGAACCTGGCACCGCGCGCACTTCGCGGCGGCCAGCCACCCATGCCGACGAGCAGGCGCTCTACGATGCTGCCCCCTCGTTCACTGATCTGCTGCCATGGGCCGAGTATCTACCCCAATCGCAGTGCATGCTGCTCGATGACGGCACCTCAGTGGCGGCCTTCTACGAACTGCTCCCGGTCGGCACCGAAGGGCGCGAACCGGAGTGGCTGCTGCAGGTCCGCGACAGCCTGGAAAACGTACTGCAGGATGCCTTCGACGAACTGGAGGACAACCCCTGGGTCGTGCAGCTCTACGCGCAGGACGACACCAACTGGGATCGCTACCTCGACGAGCTGCGCCACTACGTCCAGCCCCGCGCCCAGGGCAGCGCCTTCACCGAGTTCTACCTGCGCTTCTTCGCCCACCACCTGCAGGCCATCGCCAAGCCGGGCGGTCTGTTCGAGGACAGCACCGTCACCCGCCTGCCCTGGCGCGGGCAGACCCGGCGCACCCGGCTGGTCGTCTACCGCCGCGTCGGCCAGGCACCGCAGCGCCGTGGGCAATCGCCCGAGCAGGCGCTCAACCGGGTCTGCGAGCGCCTCGCCGGCGGCCTGGCCCATGCCGGTGTGCGCGCCCGGCGTCTCGGCGCGGCGGAGATCCATGGTTGGCTGCTGCGTTGGTTCAATCCGCACCCAACCCTGCTCGGCAACAGCACCGAAGACCGAGAACGCTTCTATGCCCTGACCCGCTACCCGGACGAACAGGAACCCGGCGAGATCGAGCTGGCCAGCGGCAGCGATTTTGCGCAGCGGCTGTTCTTCGGCCAGCCGCGCTCGGATGTCGCCCTGGGCCAGTGGTATTTCGACGGCATGCCGCACCGCGCCATCGCCGTCGACCGCCTGCGCAGCCCGCCCACCACCGGGCATATCACCGGCGAAACCCGCAAGGGCGACGCGATCAACGCGCTGTTCGACCAGTTGCCGGAAGACACCATCCAGTGCCTGACCCTGGTAATTACCCCGCAGGATGTGCTCGAAGCGCACCTCAATCACCTCGGTCGCAAAGCCGTGGGCGACACGTTGGCCTCGGAACAGGCCCGTGCCGACGTGCAGCAGGCCCGCAGCCTGATCGGCAGCGCGCACAAGCTGTACCGCAGCGCACTCACTTTTTACCTGCGAGGCCGCGACGAGGACGAGCTGGACGCGCGCGGCCTGCAGCTCGGCAACGTGCTGCTCGGTGCCGGATTGCAGCCGGTACGCGAAGAAGATGAAGTAGCACCACTCAACACCTACCTGCGTTGGTTGCCCTGCGTCTACGACCCCGCGAAAGACAAACACCAGTGGTACACCCAACTGATGTTCGCCCAGCACGCCGCCAACCTGGCCCCGCTATGGGGGCGCAGCCAGGGCACCGGCCATCCAGGCATCACGTTGTTCAACCGCGGCGGCGGGCCGATCACCTTCGACCCGCTCAATCGCCTCGACCGGCAAATGAACGCGCACCTGTTCCTCGCCGGCCCGACAGGCTCGGGCAAGTCGGCCACGCTCAACAACCTGCTCAACCAGGTCACCGCGATCTACCGGCCACGGCTGTTCATCGTCGAGGCAGGTAACAGCTTCGGGCTGTACGGCGACTTCGCCGCGCGCCTGGGCCTCACCGTGCATCGCGTGAAGCTCGCACCGGGCGCGGGCGTCAGCCTTGCCCCGTTTGCCGATGCGCACCGGCTGGTGGAAACCCCCAGCCAGGTGCAGACGCTCGACGCCGATGCCCTGGACGAAGACGATGCGGCTGCCGATGGCGATGGCGACGAACAGCGCGACGTGCTGGGCGAGCTGGAGATCACCGCCCGCCTGATGATCACCGGAGGCGAGGACAAGGAGGAAGCGCGCATGACGCGCGCGGATCGCAGCCTGATCCGCCAGTGCATTCTCGACGCGGCGCAGCGCTGCGTCGCCGAGCAGCGCACGGTGCTCACCCGCGACGTGCGCAATGCGCTGCGCGAGCGTGGCCGCGACACCACCCTGCCCGAGATCCGCCGTGCTCGGTTGCTGGAAATGGCTGACGCCATGGATATGTTCTGCCAAGGCGCAGACGGCGAAATGTTCGACCGCCCCGGCACGCCCTGGCCGGAAGCCGACATCACCATCGTGGATCTCGCCACCTACGCCCGCGAGGGCTACAACGCTCAGCTCTCCATCGCCTATATCTCGCTGATCAACACCGTCAACAACATCGCGGAACGCGACCAATTCCTCGGTCGCCCGATCATCAACGTGACTGACGAAGGCCACATCATCACCAAGAATCCGCTGTTGTCTCCCTACGTCGTGAAGCTGACGAAAATGTGGAGAAAGTTGGGCGCATGGTTCTGGCTGGCGACGCAAAACCTCGACGACCTGCCGAAAGCCGCCGAGCCGATGCTGAACATGATGGAATGGTGGTTGTGCCTGGGCATGCCGCCAGACGAGGTGGAGAAGATCGCCAGATTCCGCGAACTCACCCCCGCGCAGAAAGCCCTGATGCTCTCGGCCAGAAAGGAGAGCGGCAAGTTCTCGGAAGGCGTGATTCTGTCGCGCAGCATGGAACTACTGTTTCGCGCGGTGCCGCCCAGCCTCTATCTCGCGCTCGCGCAAACCGAGCCGGAAGAAAAAGCCGAGCGCTACCAGCTCATGCAGCAGCACAGCATCAGCGAACTCGACGCCGCGCTCATGATCGCCAGGAACATCGACCGGGAGCGCGGCATCACCCCGCTGTCGCTGGACTGGGCCACCCTGAATACAGCCCACGGGGGAACACCACGATGAACAAGGCGCTCATATCTGGCAGAATCCGCCCCTTCCCTAGAGATCGCCGCCTCGCTATGCCTTTGCCCTACCAGGTCATGCGCCTGTTCACATCGCCAGAGGGCCATCTGGTCGAAATCAGCTACCTGCGCGGGCAAGCCGGCACACCGGAACCTACCCACGAATGGCTCTGGGTCACCGACCAGTCCGTTACTATACTGCGCCCCCGGCACAGCGCTGGCGAAACGCAGCAGGTGTGGGTTTTCCGCGAAGCGCGTCTGCAACTCGACGGCCAGCACGCGGAACTGGCATGGACCAACGGCCAGCAACTCAGCCTTACGCCGAGCCCGACGCTACCCTCAGAGCAACGCCAGCTCATCCACAACCATCTGAGTTGAATCAGCTAACCGCGGGTCAGATCCGCTCGAGCTTCTGCAGCGCCCCATCTGGGTCATAGACGCGCAACTGCGACGGTGACCTAGCCGGACTGCGATAGATCACCAGATTGGTTCCACCCGGCTGCGCCTGCGAGGGGAAGAGAATACCGTCCAGACCTGCAGCCACCACGTCGTCGGCCATGTACCAGGTCGGCGGTTCATTGGACTTGCCAAACCACTCCGCACGCCAGTCCACCGCGAAGTCGGCCCACAGTGGCGACCAGTGCTCCGGATCGAACCCAGCACTCAGGTCTGCCACACGCAGTCCGTTGACGAAGAAGGTGCAGATCGTGCCCGGGAGCAGCCACGGGTTATCCTGCTTGTATTCCGCAAGCGCCGTCGCTTCATTCAGTGACAGGTACAGCGCCTCCTGATCCGGGCGATTGAACCGACCACCCTGGCGCGCTGCGCCCATACCGGACAGCGGCGTGCCGGCGTAGGCCGGCACGATGACCCGGTAACAGGCCGCGTCCCCGCTATCGCCGAGGGTTTTCGAAATCATCCGGCGGCACCGCCGGCGAGGGACTCCAGATAGGCGATCACCGCATCGGCCCGCCCTTCCTGAATCAGGTCGTCGGCGGTCTTGTAGCCAAAGGCCCGTAGTGGCTCATTGCGCAACAGGAAAGCAGCCCGCTCAAGATCCCCGGTCATCTCGGTGGCCACTGCCAGAACCCTCACCATCTCCTGCAGATACTTCTGCAACTGCGGGGCCTGGGGCCGCGCGGTCGGGGTATTGCGATGCACATGCGCGCGCTCGGCCAGTTCCTGTACCCGAAAACCAAAGAAGTCGCCGACCTTGGAGGGCGACAGGTACGGGGTATTAGCTTCGCGGAAGCGCTCGACGAAGGGTTCTTGCAGCACGGTATTCATGGCATATCACCTGACGCAGGAGAATGCACTTATTTTGCACTCAAAGTGCTCTGGACGCAAACAGCATCTCCCGTGGAAAGAGGATTCGCCCTGCCGTATTGTCAGCTTACCTGGATACGCAGGCATGCCCGATTCCCCCCTGGTGTCACTGTTGCGAATTTGCCTTGCGCCCAGCAATAGTCTGTTCTCACTACCCGCTGAGCAGCGGTGGCCCTGGTCAGTCTGTACGAGTCGAGTTGCACAGCGAGCGCAGGCTGCGCTGAAACGCTGCCGCCTGATGGAGTCTCACCGTCCTTGAGCCGGATCGCCCTGGCCGGCAGCCTAGGTAAATCGGACACGCCGGTCTCCGATTCTTTGTCGTGCACAAAGCCCTGTTGCGCTCGACTAGCGTTGCAAGTCGGTAGCCACGGTCTTCAAGGCTACGGCGCTGCATTGTAGCGCTGACCCTTCCCGTTCGCCTCGCATCCCCGTGCGAACAGCCACCGCCAAGGCGTTGGCGGATGCCCTGCTTATCCCGACACCACACCATCGTCCCCGGAGGGAAAACCCTCCATGGGCGCACCTCCGGCCTGTCCCACGGAGGTCTACCCCATGCTCACATCCTTAGCCCGCATCGACTCCCTGGCAAACTCCTGTCCGTCATCGGTTCTCGACCACGAGAACCACATCATCGCGCAAGCCATGGAGTTGCTAGAACGCCGACTATTCGCCAACGGCCCAAGACTGTTGGATATAGAGGCCGCCACTGCTTACCTGCGCATAAAGCTGATGCAAGAGCCCAGCGAAGTATTCGTCGCCATATTCCTGTCTTCGCGGCATCAGGTCATCGCCTGTGAAACGCTGTTCAGGGGCACCATCGATGAAGCTCAAATTCATCCCCGCGTGGTTGTCCAGCAGGCACTTGCCCACAACGCCGCCGCCTTGGTCATCGCTCACCAGCATCCGTCCGGCTGCTCCGCCCCCTCACGCTCGGATGAACGACTGACCCAACGCCTGAAAAGTGCGCTGGACTGCGTGGACGTGCGGTTGCTGGATCACTTCATCGTCGGCAAGGGCGAGCCGTTCTCGTTCGCCGTGAATGGCCTGCTGTAGCCCTCGCCGCTGCGCTGCACACTCCTCTCCCCACCTGCGGGGTCGGCCGCCCACTTGGGCGAGCCGCCCCGAGCACCTGACTATCTCAGCACAGCCCCCTTGGCTCCCGCGTTGTACTGCGGCTCGCGATTAAATCGGAACGCTGTGATTCCCGTTTGTTTGTCGTCGTAATCGCCCCCGTCAAGCCAACTACCGCCACAAGCCACTTCACGGTAGTTCGACATGCCAGCGCCACTCTCCTGCTCGCCTTCATCGCGCAGCTATCTACTGGCCGCAGCGCTTTGTGCCGGGACGCTCAGCTCGCTGGCGCATGCAGACGACATCCTGGTCGTCACCGACAGCCAGCACCCTGTACAGACCCACAGCGACGTTCGGCTTATCGAGCTGGACCAGCCGGCTCGCATCAAGGCCGAGCTGAGTGCCCATCTACCCACCGACCCCGTACGCGGCGCTGCCCTCGTGCAGCAGCGATTGCAAGACGGCGGCAACGCTCTACAGGCACGCCTTGGCACGGTTTACCAAGGCGTGGTGGATGCCTGGAGCCTGGGCGTTACCACGATCCCTGCGGTGATCGTGGATCGCCTTTATGTGGTTTATGGCGAGCCGGACGTCGCCAAGGCGGTTGCGCTCATCGAAGCGCATCGGAGGTCGCAGCCATGATGCGTTCTCCCCGCCTGCGCGCCGGCATCGCCGCCATCCTGCTGGCGACGGGAACCCCGTCGTTCGCGCTCAACACGTCGACCATCACCTCCTCGACGCTCTCACCGGACTGCCTGGAATACCGTGTGGTCGGGATCTGCTTCTGGCTGTTCTGTACGAACTTCGGTTGTTCCGTGGAAACCTCGGTCAAGGTCAGGCACTACGTACCCGACGCGGTTGTGTCCAGCTACTCGAACACTGGCGCGAATCCCTGGGTGGAAGTGCAGTCGATGAGCCGCCCCAACGCCACGGCACAAGCCGGCGGCGACGGCACCACAAACGAGGACCACGAAAACAACCTGGCGAAATTCAAGAACGCTGACGTCATTGGCCACCCCGGCGGCTACGTGTTCAGCCAGTTCGCCTCCAACTTCGGTTACAGCTGCGAAGGAGCTGGCACTGCCTTCATGCCTTACCTGTTGAGCACCCTCGATACCGTCGCGTGGCGCTACAACATCCCCGAGATGGTTTATCCGGAAGCACTTGTCCCCGGCATACGCGAGATCGGCAGTCGCACTGGCCTCAACCTCTGGGGCAACGTCTATCCACGCGGCGGTTTCCTGCACCAGAGCGACGACTACATGGCCGGTGCAGTGGTGGCCCAACGCGCCGGGGATATCGTCACCCGCAGCGGCCAGATTCACGTCTACCAGTCCCTGCTCGCTGACGCCGAGGACGGCTATTGGCCTGCAGGCGAGCTGGTCGAGAGCGATGCGCAGACGGGCAAGTGGCAGGAACTGACGCCGACGCTCTCCCGCACCTGTGCGGTCTTCCCCCACACCGAAGGTCGTGTACAGGCGCAGCAAGGCGATTACGCCTGGGCGTTGTGGCGGCCCTACAGCTGTTGCGAACGCGAAGGCCAGGTGTTTCTCGGCAGCGTCGATTTCTACTGAGGCATGCCGTGATGATCCGTTGCGCGCCCTCACCCGCCAAAACGCTGCGCCCCGCCCTTCTGGCCGCCGTCCTGGCGCTGACCTGCGCCAGTGCTTCGGCCCAGACCAGCGTCAACCAGTACGGCGTGCAACATCAGGGCTCCGTGATTGGTGACGACGTGCTGTATTCGATCGGCGGCGGTCGCGCCGTGTCGATGTCGCCCGTCTCCAACATGCGCTCCATTGGCGTTGGCGTCGGCTGGAACAGCAACCTGATCTGCGGCGATATGTCGATCTCCACCACCATCCAGAACCAACTCAACGGCATCACCAATGGCTTCCAGACGATCATGTCGAACGTGATCCAGAACGCCACCGCCGCCGTAGCGTCGCTGCCAGCGCTGATCATCCAGCGCGCGGACCCAGGGCTGTATAACCTGCTGACTAACGGAATCTTGCAGGCGCGGCTCGATTTCGACCGCTCCAAGCTGACCTGCCGCGCCATGGCGGAAAAGATGGCCGACGTGGCCGGCGGCCAGGTTGGATGGAGCCATATCGCAGACGGTATGGTGCTCAAGCAGGCCGTCGCCAACGCTGATGCCGTGTCAGCCATCGAACAGACCGAAACGAGCCGTGGCAATGAAGGGGTGACCTGGGTCGGCGGCGAAAATGCCGGAGGTTCGGGGCAGCGCCCGATTCGCGTCGTCAGCGATGTGGTCAGTGCGGGCTACAACCTGGTCAACGGACGCGATGTCGACGACACCAGTTCGATCGCTCCCGGCAACTGTGGCGGCAATCTGACCTGCGAGACCTGGAACTCGCCCGCGGCAGCCTCCGCATGGGCTGTACGGGTGCTGGGCGAACAGGAACAGCGCACTTGCGAAACCTGCACCAAGACCGTGACCACGCCGGGGGGCGGCCTGACCCCACTGATTCAAGAAGAGTACGAAACCAAGCTCGAAGCCCTGCAGGAACTGATCACCGGCAGCCGCTCCCTGAGTCTCGATAACCTGCAGGCGGCCGGCAGTGCCTCTCTGCCCATCACGCGCGGTGTGATCGAGGCGCTGCGCGATGAGCCCGACCAAGACATTCTGGCGCGACGCCTCGCTTCGGAAATCGCCTTGTCCAGCGTGCTCGAAAAAGCACTGCTGCTGCAGCGCACTCTGCTGACCGGGCGTAAAGAGCCGAACGTCGCGGCCAACGAACTGGCGCAAAAAGCGGTTTCACACGAAAGCGACCTGCTCGACCGCGAGATCCACAATCTGAAAACCGAGCTGGAGCTGCGTCGCGAACTCGCGAGCAATTCGCCCACCGCCATCATCCAGCGGCACAGCGCACGCTCTGCCGGCTCTCGCTCCATCTACGAGGGCGACCCGATTCCCGACCGGCTTGATCAGTTGCAGCGACCGCCCAGTGGTGGAGGCACCCCATGAGCATGAGCACGGAGCGACCACAGCGCAGGCTGCGGCGCGCAGGCCTGGTGCTGCTGTGGGTCATCCTGCTGCTGGTGGCGGCAGTCGCCGCCAATGTCGTCGGTATCCACCTGGCCGGCGGCATCGAGGGCTGGCAGCAGTGGCTGACGGCGCACACCAACCATTTCCTGGCCTGGCGGCTGTTGCTCTATGCCGGCACCGCCTGGGGCTGGCTCTGGATGCGCCGCCGTGTGCTGGCACGCGAACCTGGCGCTCGGCAGCGCCTGCTGCGAGCCGAAATTACTGCCGTAATGACGATAGCGGCACTGGAAATCAGCCAGATGACTGGAGGCTGAACCGATGACCCTCTACACGACCGATTACTTGGAGTTCTATCTGACCCTGGTGGGTTGGATCGTCCATAACGGTATCTGGGCCGTACTGGTCGCCAGCGGCGTATTCGCTATTCCGTTCCTCGCCATCGTGCTTCAGGAGTGGCTCAAGGCCCGCGCCGAAGGTGCAGACGAAGGCAACAAAGGCGCGCTGTCGGCCGTGCGCATCGAGAACCGCATCTTCGTGGCCATCGTGGTCATCCTGTTCGCGGGCATTCCGTTCATCGACGTGGATTTCAATACGCTCCAGTTCGATCGCAGCCGCTCCGCGCAATGCCAGGTGAACGTGCCACTGCCATCGGAAACCGGCTGGTCGCAGTCCTTCAGCACCCTCAACAACCAGTCCGCGAAGTTGCCGGTGTGGTGGGCCTTCATGCACACCGTCTCGCGAGCGCTCACCGGCGCTGCGGTGGCGGCGATTCCCTGCGGCACCGACCTGCGGCAAATCAGGATGGAAGTCGACGCCACCCGCATCGACGATCCAGTCCTGGCCCAGGAAGTAAGCGATTTCACGCACGACTGCTACGGGCCGGCGCGTGCCAAGCTCTTCATGAATCGCCCGAACCTGAGCGACGAGCAGATGTACGACGTGACTTGGATCGGCTCGAACTACTTCCTCAACACGACGGGCTACTACGACACCTACCGCGCGAAGACACCGCGCGAGGGCTGGGCCTACGACAGCACTCGGGATGCGGGGCTGGCAGAGGTGCCCAGCGGTGCCGGTTATCCGACCTGCAACCAATGGTGGTCCGACGGTACAAACGGACTGCGTGCGCGCCTGCTCGGCCAGGTCGACCCCAGCCTGTTGACGCGAATCGGCAACTGGGCCGGCTTCCTGTCACAGGATCGGGTCAACGACTCGGTAATTCGCGCCATCGCCTCGCCTCGACAGCAGAAGCTCAACCAGGGAGCGGTCTACAACGACTACGGCGGCCAGATCGAGATGACCGTCCCCAATGTCGCCACCCGCGCAGCCAGTGACATCGGGTTGGCCATCGGCTCCATTGCGTTCTTTCCCGCGATGGATGCGATGCGACAGGCGCTGCCGATGGTGCTGGCGCTACTGAAAATGGCGTTGGTCATCTGCATCCCGCTGGTACTGGTGATCGGCACCTACGACCTCAAAACCGTGGTCACGATCAGCATCGTGCAGTTCGCCTTGTTTTTCGTCGATTTCTGGTTCCAGCTCGCGCGCTGGATCGACTCGACGATCCTCGACGCGCTGTACGGCTGGGGAATGGGTTACGGTCGCCCGCACATGAATTTCAATCTGGAGATGGGGCTCAACAACACCTTCGGCGATATGATCATCAGCTTCGTGATGGCGACGATGTTCATCGCGCTGCCTGCATTTTGGGTTGCAGCCTTATCCTGGGTCGGTGTGCGCACCGGCGGCCTCCTCCAAGGACTCTCAGATGGCACACGGCCGGCCAGTCAAGCGGGAGGCAAAGCACCGGGAATGGTGTCAGGTAAACTCAGGTAGGCAGCGAACCCGACAGCTAAGGATGATGTCAGCCATCGTCATACTGCGGGTCTGCATAACGCGAATCGGGAGCATCGTTGTAAAGAGCCGGGTGGTAGCCAGGATTGTTCTTGTGTTCAGCCTGCTCACCGACCGCCCATTCTTCCGACTCATCATGATCGGAATCGCGGACCATCCATGCCGCAGCCACTGCAAACACAAGCACCAGCGCCAACCAGAACGCGACGTACAGCAGCACACCGAGCACCATCAGTTTGACGATCCAGAGCAAGGCGGTAGCACCACCTGCAGGTACACCGTGCTCTACGAGCCAAGCATCCACCCTCTGCTCCTGACGCAGGTATCCCCGCCACAGCCGACCCAGCATTTGGCCCAGGCGATCCGCAGATGAAGTCTGTGCAGAAGGTTTCATGGTGGTTACCTCATAGTCATCCTGTCGTGTTCTCTCAACATCGGTTCTGTAATGCTCTTGATTGAAGCTCGCATGGTTATTCAAGCAAAACTTGAATTCCCGCACCTGGTTAATCAGACACCGTGACGCGCCCAAAACTCCGCAGGCGTTACGATGGGATACCGATTTGCCAGCGCCAGCAAGTCCTTGTCGCCGGTAATCAGATAATCGGCCTGCGCCGCCAACAGCGTGAGCAATACCGGCTGGTCAGCCGGATCGCGTAGGTCTGCCACCGGCACGCCCTCAGGCTCGACGATATCGACCAGGAACATGAGGCTGTCGATCAGATCGCGGATCTCCACGGGTGTCATGCCGATCCTGGGCAGGCGCGGCAACACTCGGGCCAGCTCGTCCAGAATGTAGTGCGATAGCGCGACATCCAGACCGCCTTGACGCCAGGCCGCTACAATGCGCCCCGGCACGCTGCCCGGATACGCCACGCCCGACACCAGCACGTTGGTATCGAGCACGACGCGCAGCCCCGCCATCAGCCCTTCCGCTCGGCCGCAACCGCAGCCTCGATCTCGGCCAGGCCTTCTTCGACCGGTACGCCAGCGTAGGCCTCGCTGATCCGGTTGTTCAGTGCATCGAAGCGCTCCTGCATGCGTCGAATACGGGCGAACAACTCGGCGTCCACAAGGGCCGCAACCGGTTTACCGTCCTTGTTGATGACGATGCTGTCGTTGCGGTACTGCACCTGGTTGAGCATCTCGCCCAGGTTCTGCCGGAAGCTCACGGCGCTGACTTCGGTGATCATCACACACCTCGAACCATAATGGTCAATATGACCGATATGGTCATTATGGTTAAAGTTCATCATTGCGTCCACCCTGATCGTCCATCGGAGGCCCCCAAGGTAGAGCTGGAACAGCCATCCTTCCCTAGACAATCCGAACTGGGCCACCTCGCATTGACTGTTGCATTCCGGTTCCGAGTCACTGCCCGGCATCCGCGCGGTTCCGGAATCCGGCGCGACCGCGTGACTTATTGACGGACCACCGCGCGCGCTCGGCATGCTCTGATGGCCCGGCAGTTCGGTTCGCTCCCCGCGAGCCTTTCGCCGCCCTCCAGGCGGCACCCTGCAGCGGCTTCATCCGGCGCCATCCGGCGTAGCTGCGACCCGCCCAAGCGAGTTTCCGGAATCGCTGTTCTCCCCAGTGGGGCATTCGTGCCCCACCGGCCCGGATACCCCGTGTCATCAAACCCGAGCATCCGTCTTTCTCAACCCGATCTTTCCGGGCGGCTATGTCCGCCCATCCCTGACGGCTGCTCCCCGTACCAGGAGCATCAACCATGGGTATGGACGTTTTCGGACAATCCCCTGTATCCGAGCGCGGCGAATACTTCCGCAACAATATCTGGTGGTGGCATCCCTTGTGGGAATATTGCGAACGCCTCGCCCCAGATCTCATCCCCTGCGATAACCTTGGCCACTCCAACGATGGTTGGGGTCTCGACGGCCCGGCCTCGCTAGAACTGGCCAACCGACTCGCCGCCGCGCTGGCGACCGGTGAAGTGGCGCAGTACGCAAACGACTACGCGGGGTTCCTCGCAGCGCTTCCCGACGAGCCCTGCACCATCTGCGCAGGCACAGGCAAGCGCGCCGAACCTCCGCACGCCGGTGCCGGTACTCTGCCGTGCAATGGCTGTGAAAGCAGTGGCAGCCGGCCGCACTTCGCGACGCACTACCCGTTCTCGACCGAGAACGTACGCGAGTTCGAAGCGTTCCTTCGGGATTGCGGAGGATTCAACATCCATTGAGATGTAACTACTTGAGCCGCGCATCGCGCGGCTCTTTTCTTTCGACGGATCACATCCAGCCGCAGGGCTCGAACGACAGGGCACCATCGCCATACCGGCTTCAGTCACCTCAGCCCCAGGAGTGCTTTGGTTCCGCGATCCTCGGTATGCAGACGACCCTATAACCGACCTACTACAAAGGTTAGCGTCGGATACCGGCACCAAAAAGGAATACTCCCATTGCGCATTGAGGCTCGCTACGAATTGCAGGTACCCGCTATATCAAAGGATTCCGGCAAGGGGGCAAGGGAATGGGAACCAAGGGAAACGGGCCTACCCTGAAAAAGGAAAAGGCCATCGCCCGCCGCAACTCCAGGTGCCATCGATGCTCACGCTGTTCCAACGCAAACACCCGCCACCAACAGCTTTTCCCCCCTCAACCGGAGACAAGGGCAAAGGGCTGATGCGGCCGGAATCGGCCACCTTTCTACTGTCCACAACGCGCAGGCAGAAGCTGCTGGAACACATCTGGCAGCGCACCTCGCTCTCACGCAAGCATTTCGCCTCGCTCTACCTGGCTCCGTTACAGCGCTATGCCGAGTTGGTTCAGCAGTTTCCTGCCTCGGAAGCTCATCATCATGCGTATCCAGGAGGGATGCTGGATCACGGCCTGGAAATCGTCGCGTATGCGCTCAAGCTACGGCAATCGTACCTGCTGCCCACCGGCACCACACCCGAAGACCAAGTCGTGCAAGCAGAAGCCTGGACCGCCGCCATAGCCTACGCCGCGCTGCTGCATGACATCGGCAAGATCGCCGTCGATCTGCACGTCGAACATGCCGATGGCAGCATTTGGCACCCCTGGCACGGCCCTCTGGCCCGCCCCTATCGATTCCGCTACCGGCAGGATCGCGAGTACCGCCTGCACAGCGCGGCCTCGGGCCTGCTGTACCGACAGGTACTCGATAGAGAGATTCTCGACTGGCTTAGCACCTTTCCTACGCTCTGGTCCGTACTGCTGTACGTCCTGGCCGGCCAGTACGAACACGCCGACGTCCTCGGCGAACTGGTGATTCAGGCCGACCGCGCTTCGGTTGCCCAGGCCCTGGGCGGCGATCCTGCACGCGCTATGGCGGCCCCGAAGCACGCACTGCAGCGCAAGCTACTCGATGGCCTGCGCTACCTGCTGAAAGAGGAACTGAAACTCAACCAGCCCCAGGCTTCAGACGGCTGGCTGACACAGGACTCTCTGTGGCTGGTCAGCAAGACGGTTTCGGACAAGTTGCGCGCGCACCTGTTGGCACAGGGCATCGACGGCATCCCCGCGAACAACACCGCTGTATTCAACGTGTTGCAAGACCACGGCATGCTCCAGCCCACCACTGACGGCAAGGCGATCTGGAGGGCGACAATCACCAGCGAGGCCGGTTGGTCGCACACGTTCACTCTGCTGCGGCTGACCCCGGCCCTGATCTGGGAAGGAGACGATCGGCCAGTGCCGTTCGCTGGCACCGTTGTAGTAGAGGTGGAGACCAGCGACGCCCCCGCAGAACCATCCACCGATAACGGTGACAGGCCCCTGGAGGCCAGCACCGCACCTGTGCCGCCTGCTGCGCCCGCTGCCGATAGCGTCGATGCCCTGTTGGCACTACTCGGCACCTCTGATACCAAACCGTCCCTACAGGGACCAGAGGTTGAACCGCCACCAGCAACCGGGGGCGATGAACCGCTGGCACCGTCTCAACAGAACGATTCAACTTTGCCTCCGGCCCCTGTGCTTCCGACCACCGAGAACGGCGGACCACCTTCCGGCGAACACTTCATGGCCTGGCTGCAGCAGCGCGTACAGAGCCGCAAACTCATCCTCAATGACGCCAAGGCCCTGGTGCATACCGTGTCTGACACAGCCTTTCTGGTCAGCCCTGGTGTGTTTCAGCGCTACGCACAAGAGCACCCTCAAACTGCTGCACTCGCCAAGCAGGATCAGGTAGCAGACTGGCAGTGGGTGCAAAAGCGCTTCGAGAAGCTGCAACTGCACCGCAAGCAGGCCAACGGTCTGAACATCTGGGCCTGCCAAGTAACAGGCCCGCGCAAATCGCGGCGATTGCATGGCTACCTGCTGGCAGATCCGCGGAACCTGTTCGAGGAAGAGCCGCCCAACAATCCCTATCTACAATTACGGTGTTGACACACTACACCAGCGGCGCCAGTTGCCCCATGCAAAAGATCGTGCAGAAAGCTCACCGCCCTGCTTCAGCTCAGGCCTTTCTGGCGAAGACCAACAACCCGGACCAAATCGCATGACGCCACCGGCCTGCAGCAATACTCCTGCGCCATGGACAAGCACGTGTGGAGTCCAAACTCAGGTCAGCCATGGAGCAATACTCGGCGGCACCTGCCTCGCCGAGGCGATGCTGTGCCTGCAGGCACCTTGGTGCCGTAGCACTTCACCGTGCTGCCCTGCACCTTTTCGGCTTCATCTGTCTACGCCAGGCCTGGGAAGTCTTGCACTACCGGAGCACTATCTGCCGTCCCTCGCTATCGAGCGCACTGATGGATTTCCCCAGGTACCGACCCACAGCATTCGGCGACCAGTTTCCATACGGGTTGAGCAGGTGTTGACGCACAAAGCGATAATCACGCAGCGGAATCTTCAACACCGAGGCAAGACGAGCATCCTGCTCGGGCAGCTCAGCGAAACGCCGTTCGATATCGGCATCCAACGTAGCAAGTGCCTGCCCTTCAAGTATCCAGAGAACCCCTCCGAAATTCGGGAAGGACGCCATCTGGGAGGACAGCAGCATCCGTCCAACATCGTGACTGAGCCCATGTAGCATGCTCTGCACCTGCTCAATCTCGGGAGCCCTCTCGTAGCGCTCGCTCAACAATTTATCCAGATTCAGATGAGCCTCTATGAGGCTCGGTAGCCAGAGCTGATAGGCGGGTAATTCCGAGCGCAGACTGGCTTTACTCTGCGGCAGGTTCTTGAGATCGCTAACTGCCTCGGCGAGCTGGCGGATCTGCTCGGTAAGCGCGGCATCGCCGGCTTGCACGGACAGCTCACCCAGCCGATTCAGATTGTGGGTGAAAGCCTCGCGATTCTCGGTTTCATAGGGAAGGCCATTGACGTTGTAGTAGAGCAGTACATTGACCGTCGCCATCGTCGCCAGTGTGCGCATTTCCTGAAAGTCCTGGCGACTTGGCGCCCCTAATGCCTCCCCCCGGGCACAGGCCAACAGCATCAGTATCAACAGGTAACTCAGCAAGCAGTTCTTATTGTTGTTATCGCGTTTCAAAACTCTATTCCTTTGTAGATTGCATCGCCCAACCCTTTGAGCACTCCCCTGACAGGGCGCAGCGTCATTGTTCGTCTGGAGGGTCCAGCCCATCTAATCGGCCACCGACAGGCTCCAGGCGCTCGATCCTGAGCGGACTGTCTATCGAAGCGACCCCGCGGGCAGCCGCCAGAGAGCCGGCACCCCGTGGGTGCCGATCCCAGGATTCGGAAACCAGAAAAAGCGCTACCACGACGCCACAAAGGACCCGACAGACAGCCATCATGATGGCCCACACCTCTTTGCTATTCCTGACAACCGGCCCTTTCCGGGAGGAGGCGGAAACCAGCCCAGGTTACGATGAACCGAAACATACATATGATTATCGCCGTACAAACGCTTGCTGCCTTCCCCTGGCGATCCGGGGAATCATTGCATATAAGTACATATCATATATATGATTAAATTCACATCCAATCCCTAACCAATGGAAAAAGATCGAGCCATGAGCAGCCCTTTCAACCTAGAAAAGCGTATCGCCCTGGTCACTGGCGCATCCAGCGGCCTGGGCCGTCATTTCGCCGCCACGTTGGCTCAGGCTGGCGCCAAGGTTGCTGTCTGCGCCCGCAGACTGGACAAGACACAGGAACTGGTGGAGCAACTGCGAGAGGCAGGACACGAAGCCCTGGCCGTCGCCATGGACGTTTCCAGTACAGCGTCTGTGCGTGAGGCTTTCTCACAGATCGAACAGAATCTCGGCACCATCGATCTGATCGTCAACAATGCCGGAGTGGCCGCCACTCAGTCGGTGCTCGAGCACGACGAGGCTACGTGGAACCAGGTGCTGGACACCAACCTCAAGGGCGCCTTCCTGGTCGCCCAGGAAGGCGCCAGGCGTCTGGTGCAAAACGGCAAAGGCGGCAGCATCGTCAATATCGCCTCGATCCTGGGCGAGCGCGTGGCGGGTGGCGCGTCGTCCTATGCGGCCTCCAAGGCCGGGCTGATCCAATTGACCAAGGCCATGGCCCTGGAACTGGCGCGCCATGGCATCCGGGTCAACGCCCTGGCGCCCGGCTATGTGTCGACCGATCTGAACCGCGACTTTCTCGCCAGCGACGCCGGCCAGCGCCTGATGGCACGCATCCCGCAGCGCCGTTTCGCCAGCCCCGAGGAGCTGGATGGGCCGCTGTTGCTGCTGGCGTCAGATGCCGGCAGCTATATCACCGGGGCAGTGCTGGCAGTGGATGGCGGACATCTGGTCAGTTCGCTCTGAGCCAGGCGTAGCCACACTGCAAAGAACAACCCCGGCGATCTCTGCCGGGGTTGTCGTCTACTCAGGCCTTGCCGAGTTGATTGAACGGCGTATTGCGATCCGGCCGATCCTCGGGCGGCAGACCCAGCACACGCTCGGCGATGATATTGCGCAGCACTTCATCGGTACCGCCGGCAATCCGCAGGCCCGCCGACCACAGGTACCAGAACTTGAACATCCTCGCCGGACTGTCCTCGCGGTCTGACAAGCCTGCGTCCTCCAGCAACTCCAGCGCGTAGGCACTCATATCCTGCAAGGTCTTGGCCATCACCAGCTTGCCGATGGCAGCCTCGGGACCGGGCACCTGGCCTCGGGATACCGCGGTGGTGGAGCGCATGCGGGTCAACGCCATCCCTTCGTCGGCCACATAGAACCGCGCCAGGGCATCCACCGAAGTTGAATTCTCCAGCTCGCCGTCATGCAGTGAACCCGCCAGCCGCACCAGGGCACGCGCATCCGGCGACTGTGCAGGACGCCCGCCCACGGCCAGTCGTTCGAACATCAGGGTGGTCAGTGAAACCTTCCAGCCCTCACCGATTTCGCCCAGGCGCTGGCTGTCGGGAATCCGCACGTCGGTGAGGAACACCTCGTTGAACTCGGCGTCGCCCAGCAGGGTCTTGATCGGACGCACCTCGACCCCCGGCGAGCGCATGTCGAGGTAGAACATGGTCAGCCCCTTGTGCTTGGGCTGGCTCGGGTCGGTACGCAACAGGACGATGCCGTAGTCGGACTCGTGAGCGTAGGAGGTCCAGATCTTCTGGCCATTGACCAGCCAATCGTCACCATCACGCACCGCGCGGGCACGCACCCCGGCCAGGTCGGAGCCCGCCGCCGGCTCGGAGAACAACTGGCACCAGATTTCCTCGCCGCGCACCGCCGGCGCCACGTAGCGCTCCGCGACACCTGGCCCGCCATGGGTGAACAGGGTCGGCAGGCACATGCCGATGCCTACCTGAAAAGGGACGTTGGGCAGGCGGTAATGCTCTTCCTCCTGGTGGAAGATGATGTGCTGGATGGGCGTACCGCCCTGCCCACCAACGGCTTTCGGCCACATGATACCGACATGGCCGGCGTCGGCCTTGCAGGCCTGCCAGCGACGCGCCAGGGCCATATAGTCCTGCTCCGGCAGGCTACGACCCTCCGGCGTCTGGTACTGTGGCGCGTGTTCGGCCAGCCAGGTGCGTACCTGGTCGCGGTAGGCCGCTTCTTCTGCGCTATCTTCAAAATCCATCGCTAGGTTTCCCCGGTAATCAGTGGGACTGGTCGGATACTTGGCTGGCCAGCGCGGCCACCAATTGGCGCGACCAGCGCTGGCGACCGCCAAGGCTGGCGGCGAGCAGGCGAGCGCGGCGGTAGAACAGTTGGCAGTCGCTCTCCCAGGTGAAGCCGATGCCGCCATGGATCTCGAGGTTCTCCTCGGCGGCAAAACCGAACGCGTCGATACCGGCCAAGCGCGCACCTGCTGCAGCCAGTGGCAGCTCAGGTGCCTGGTGCGCCAGGGCCCAGGCGCCGAAGTAGGCATGGCTGCGCGCCAATTGGTTCTTCACATAGATATCGGCCATCTTGTGCTTGAGCGCCTGGTAGCTGGCGATGGTGCGGCCGAAAGCCTGGCGCGTCTTGCTGTAGTCGATGGCCATGGCCAGCGCCGCTTCGGCGCCGCCCAGTTGCTCGAAGGCGGTCAGCACCGCGCAGACGTCCAACAAGCGCCGAGCCATGGCGGCACCCTGCCCCGGCTGGCCCAGGCGAATAGCTGCGGCCCCTTCGAAGTGCAGCGAGGCGTGCTTGCGCACGCGATCCACCGCATCCTCAGCTTCACGGCGAACACCTGCCAACGGCACCAGCCACCAGCCGAAGCCTTCTCCATCCTCCGCAGACACGGCCGAGACGATTGCCAGATCGGCAGCCAGACCGTCGGCCACCGGCGTCTTGCAGCCGCTCAGACGGCCATCCTCGACCCGTGCCAGCGGCCGGTCAGCCCAACTGCGCCCGACCTGCCCCTCGGCAAAGGCCAAGGTGGCAATCAGTTCGCCGGATGCCAGGCGCGGTAGCCATTCGGCGCCCTGCTCGGCATCCTCGGCCAGCTTGATCGCCTCGCTTGCCTGCAGGACCGAAGACACGAAGGGCACCGGCACCAGCGACGCACCGAACTCTTCGGCCAGCACGCACAGCTCCAGATAACCCAGGCCAAGGCCGCCGTGTTCTTCGGCAATCGCCGCCGCCGGCCAGCCCATTTCCACGACTGCCTGCCAGGCCCGGGGATCATGACTGGCTTCGCCTTCGAGCACATGGCGCAACGTCTCACGCTGCTCACCAAGAAAACGCTTGGCCTGGCGCCGTATCTCTTCCTGCTCTTCGGAAAAATCGAAATTCATGATCAGGCTCCGACCGGATAGAAACGCTCGCCCGTGGCCGCGCGTGCCTTGAGCCAGGCACTTGGCTGCCAGCGCGAACCATGGGTTTCGGCCAGGCGTTCGCAAGTGGCGACGAACGCGGCGATCCCCACGTCATCCACCAGCGAGAACACCCCACCGGTATAGCTGGGAAAACCGATGCCCAGCACCGCACCGACATCGCCCTCGGCGGCATCGTCGATCACCCCCTGCTCGAAGCAGCGCAGTGCCTCCAGCGCCTGGATATAGAGCATGCGGGTCTTGATTTCCTCGACGTCCGGCTGTGGTTCCTGCGGCGCATAGACGTCGGCCAGACCACTCCACAGCTGGCGCTTGCCTTCGGGGTAATCGTAGAAACCGGCACCGTGGCGGCGGCCGCGCCGGTCGAGCTCCTCGACGAAGCGTTTCTGCACCTTGTAGCCCACCGGCTCGACCCAGCCATCACCGAAATCGGCGCGCGCCTGGTTCATGGCGTGGTAGCCGATCTCGATGGTCAGCTCGTCGGTGAGCGCCAGCGGCCCCACCGGGAAGCCGGCCAGCCTGGCCGCGTTGTCGATCAGTGCCGGCTTGATGCCCTCGGCGAGCATGCCCATGCTCTCCTGCAGGTAGGCGCTGATCACCCGCGTGGTGAAGAAGCCGGGGGCGTCGTTGACGATGATCGGCGTCTTGCGCAGCAGCTTGATGAAATCCAGCGCATGCGCCAGGGTCTGCTCCGACGTTGCCTTGCCCTTGATCACTTCGACCAGGGCCATGCGATCGACCGGCGAGAAGAAATGCAGACCGATGAAACGCGCGGGGTTCTGCACATGCTCGGCCAGGCCGCTGATTGGCAGCGACGAGGTGTTGGAAGCGATGATCGCATCGGGCCTGAGCACGGCCTGCAGCTTGGCGAAGACAGCGGTCTTAACCTCGCGATTCTCGAACACAGCCTCCACTACCAGGTCGCAGTCGGCCAGGCGCGCGTAGTCACCCACAGGCGTGATGCGCGCCAGAATCGCATCGGCCTTGTCCTGGACCATGCGCCCCTTGCCGACCAGTTTGGTGAAGCTGTCGGCAAGACGCTGCTTGCCCGCTTCGGCCTGCGCTTCGCTGGCATCCAGCATGACCACGGCCAAACCGGCCTGGGCCGCCACATGGGCCACACCGGCGCCCATCAGCCCCGCACCGACCACGCCGATGGTTTTCAGGCTGGCAGGTGCTACGCCCTGCGGACGACGCGCCAGCTTGTCCAGCTCCCCCTTGTTGACGAACAGGGTGCGCATCATGTTTCGCGCCACCGGATCCATCAACAGCTTGGCGAACTGGCAGGACTCGATGTGCAGTGCCGCGTCCATCGGCACCGCAGTGCCATGCGCGACCGCCGTGAGCAGGGCGATGGGCGCCGGGTAGTTGCGGTTGGTTTCGCGGGCGATGGTGGTGGCGCTCAGGTTGAAGGTCGCACCCGGCTCCGGGCCCATGAAGCCGGCGCCACCGGGCACGACAAAGCCCTTGCGGTCCCAGGGCTGGCTGGCATCCTCGCAATCCAGCACCAGTTGCTCGGCCACCGCCAACAGTTCGCCGGCCGGCACCAGGCGCTCCACCAGGCCCAGATCCAGCGCCTTCTGTGGTGCCAACGGCTGGCCCTTGAGCAGGATCGGCAGGGCCTTGGCGATACCGATCAGACGCGGCAGGCGCTGGGTGCCACCGGCGCCGGGAATCAGGCCGAGGGTCACTTCCGGCAGCGCCAGGATGGCCTTCGGGCTGTCCACGATTACACGTCGATGACAGGCCAAGGCCAGCTCCAGGCCACCGCCCATTGCCGGGCCATTGATGGCGGCGACGAAAGGCTTGCCGCCGGTTTCCAACTGACGCAGCAGCGGCTTGAATTGGTTGGCCACGGCCAAGGCCTGCTCGGCATCCAGGCCCTGGTCGAACAAGGTCATCATCTGCTTGAGATCACCGCCGGCCATGAAGTCGGCCTTGGCCGAGGAGATCACCGCGCCCTTGATCGCGGAGTCATCCAGCACGCGGCTAATGGCACTGGCCAGCTCGTCGCGGAACTGCAGCGACATGACATTCGCCGAACTGCCAGGAATGTCCAGGAGAATGGTCGCGACGCCCTCGCCGCTGACGCTGTATTTGAGCGTTTCGTACATGTCACATGCCTCTTGAATAGTGGATTCGCCCAGCATCAGATGCGTTCGATGATGGTGGCCGTGCCCATGCCGATACCGACGCATAGGGTCACCAGGGCCGTGCCCTTGCCGGTGCGCTCCAGTTCGTCGAGCGCGGTGCCGAGGATCATCGCGCCGGTGGCGCCCAGCGGGTGGCCCATGGCGATGGAGCCGCCGTTGACGTTGATCCTGTCGTGGGGCACGCCAAGCACGCGCATGTACTCCAGCACCACAGAGGCGAAGGCTTCGTTGAGCTCGAACAGGTCGATGTCACCCACCTGCATGCCGGCGTTGCGCAAGGCCTTCAGGCTGGAAGGGGCCGGCCCGGTGAGCATGATGGTCGGCTCGGAACCGACGGAGGCGAAGGAGCGGATACGCGCACGGGGCTTGAGACCGAGCACGGCACCGACCTCCTTGCTGCCGATCAGTACCCCGGCAGCACCGTCGACGATGCCGCTGGAGTTGCCGGCGGTATGGATATGGCGGATGGCATCGACATCCGGATAACGCTGCAGGGCAATTGCATCATAGCCGCCGAGTTCGCCCATCTGGGCGAATGCCGGGTCGAGCCTGGCCAGGGTATCGAGCGTGGTATCTGCACGAATGTGCTCGTCCTGGGCCAGCAATGGCAAGCCCAGGGCATCGACCACCGGGATCACCGAACGGGCGAAGCGTCCTTCGGCCCAGGCCCGGGCCGCCCGCTGCTGGCTCTCGACGGCGTAACGGTCGACGTCCTCGCGGGAAAAGCCGGAGCGCGTGGCGATCAGGTCGGCACCAATGCCCTGTGGCGCGAAATAGGTGGCATAGGCCACTGCCGGGTCGCGTGCCCATGCGCCGCCGCCGGAGCCCATCGGCACCCGCGACATCGACTCCACACCGCCACCGATCACCAGTCGCGACTGGCCGCTCATCACCTGTGCCGCGGCGACGTTCACCGCTTCCAGGCCAGATGAACAGAAACGGTCCAGCTGCACACCTGGCACCGACTGGTCATAGCCGGCCACCAGTACCGCCGGGCGCGCGATGTCGCAGCCCTGCTCGCCGACCGGCGTCACCACGCCCAGCACCACATCATCGACCAGTCGGGTATCCACCTCGTTGCGATCACGCAAGGCACGCAGCACCTGCGCGGCCAGCTCAACGGGCCGCACCGGGTGCAGGCTCCCATTGGCACGTCCGCGCCCGCGCGGGGTACGGACGTGATCATAGATGTATGCTTCGGCCATGCTGGCTCCTCGGCTTGCTGTCAGATCAGACTGAGATTCCGGTTCGGGATGAACCGCTATACACAATCATGTTAATCATATATATATTTGAGCACAACATCTCTGTAGTCCGCTCATACGGGGTCGCCGAAACGATCCCGCCGGTGAAAAACGGCGGTGCGAAATCACGCCGACGAGCCTCTGCCAACCCATATAGATACACACATTATTCTGATAGCCCCGAGACGTGAGGAGCTTTGCATGAGTTACGAAACGCTGATCTACGAGGTGACCCCCGATCATGTGGCCACCATCATCATCAACCGCCCCCAGGCACTGAATGCCTTCACCTTGCAGATGCGTCGCGACTTCGATGACGTCTGGCGCCGCGTGCGCGAGGATGACAACGTGCATGCCGTGGTACTGCGCGCAGCGGAGGGCCGAGCGTTTTCCACGGGCGCCGACGTCAAGACGGCGCAGAACGAAAACATCCAGGGCTCGGACAATCAGTGGAACATGACCGATCCCGGCGAAAGCTTCGGCCCCCGCGCCAACAAGGTATGGAAGCCGGTGATTACCGCCGTGCACGGCCTGTGCTGCGCTGGCGCCTTCTACTGGCTGAACGAGAGCGACATCATCATCTGCTCGGAAGATGCCCAGTTCTTCGATCCGCACGTTTCCTACGGTCTGGTCTGCGCCGTGGAGCCGGTGGGCCAGAGCTACCGCCTGCCACTGCAGGAAGTACTGCGCATCGCCCTGCTCGGCAATGACGAGCGCGTCAGCGCGCCCACCGCGCTGCGCATCGGCCTGGTCAGCGAAGTCCTGCCCAAGGAGCGCCTCTGGGAGCGCGCCCATGAGCTGGCCGCCAAGATAGCCAACAAACCGCCGTTGGCAGTCCAGGGCACGGTTCGCGCCATCTGGGAATCCCTCGACCTGCCGCGCCGCGAGGCCCTGAACATGGCGCTCAAGAGCGCCCAGATCGGCCTGACCCTGCCCAAGCCGGAAGCGCACCTGGATGCAATGAAACAGACCAGGACCTTCGAAGTACGATGAAAGCCTCACGCTCGGAGTTCGTCGACCTCGGCGGTGTACGCCTTCATGTACGGCGCTGGGGTGACCCGAACGCCCCCATTCTGGTGATGCTGCATGGCTGGATGGACATGTCCGCCACCTTCCAGTTCGTGGTCGATGCACTCTGCCGCGAGTGGAACATCATTGCTCCGGACTGGCCAGGGTTCGGCCTCAGCGACTGGAACGCGTGCGACTATTCGCTGCTGCAATACGCAGCAGACCTGGATCGCCTTCTCGACCACTACAGCCCCGAGCGACCGGTGCCAATCGTGGCCCACAGCATGGGCGCCAACGTCTGCAGCATCTACGCTGGCGCTCGCCCGCAGCGCATCTCGCACTACATCAATATTGAAGGCTATGCGCCGGTGCCCGGCTTCTTCGAAGGCAGCCTCGGGCAAACGGTCGGGCGCTGGCTGGACTACCAGCGCAAGCCCGGCCAGGCGCGCGCGTATGCCAGTCATGCCGAACTTGCCGAGCGGCTGCGCGAAAGCAATCGCCGCCTCAACCCCGAGCGCGCCGAATTCCTCGCCAGCCAATTGGGCCAAGTGCAGGATGACGGACTGATACGCATCGCCGCGGACCCCAGAACTCGCTTCTTCGCCCCCATCTCCCTGCATCCAGTGCAACTGATGGAACTCTGGGCGGATATCGCCTCGCCAGTGCTGTGCATCCGCGGCGGCCGGTCCTTCGTCAGCCATGCCTTCATCGACCACTCCGACGACCTCGCCGCGCGGATCGCATCCCTGCCACAGGGCCGCGAAGTACTGATCGAAGATGGCAGCCATAACCTACATCACGAATTTCCCGATCAGATCGCGGCATTGGTCGAGGACTTTCTCGGCGAATGACAACCCCGGCACAGGGGTAGTAACGCCAACCGCGCGCGCCCCTGTAGCACATAAATGTCCACTCTAGACGGCTCGCATACTCCTTGCCCGGGAGAAATAAAAAGATATATATGATTACTATGTATTTTACTTGCTGTCCGTCAGCAACTTATATAACCTGACATCATTGATAAATGACGCCCCCTCTTGAGGAGAAAAGACCTTGAGCAAGCTCAGCACAGAACGCGTTCTGCAGGTCCACCACTGGAACGACAACCTGTTCAGCTTCCGTACCACTCGCGACCCTGGCTTGCGTTTCTGCAATGGTCAATTCGTCATGCTCGGCCTGGAGGTCGAGGGCAAGCCACTGATTCGCGCCTACAGCGTGGCCAGCCCGAACTACGAGGAGCACCTGGAGTTCTTCAGCATCAAGGTGCCTGACGGCCCGCTGACCTCCCGCCTGCAGCATCTGAAGTCAGGAGACCCGATCATTGTCAGCAAGAAGCCCACCGGCTCGCTGATCCTCGACGACCTGCTTCCCGGCAAGCATCTCTACCTGCTCGCCACCGGTACTGGCCTGGCGCCGTTCATCAGCGTGATCCAGGACCCCGAAACCTACGAGCGTTTCGACAAGGTGATTCTCATCCATGGCGTGCGCTACGTATCGGAGCTCGCCTATGCCGACTTCATTACCCAGACGCTGCCGGAGAACGAATTCTTCGGCCAGCAGGTTCGCGAGAAGCTGATCTACTACCCGACCGTGACCCGCGAGCCCTTCCGTAACCAGGGTCGCCTGACCGACCTGATCAGAAGCGGCAAGCTGTTCAGCGATATAGGTTTGCCGCCAGCCGACGCGGCCACCGATCGCTTCATGATCTGCGGCAGCCCGGCCATGCTGGCCGACAGCAGCCAATTACTGGACCAGTTGGGCTTCACCGTCTCCGCGCATATCGGCGCACCGGGCGACTATGTGATCGAACGCGCGTTCGTCGATCAATAAGTGGCGAATACGAGGAGTACGAAGCGTGACCTTTGTCGTTACCGATAACTGCATCCAGTGCAAATACACCGATTGCGTCGAAGTCTGCCCGGTCGATTGCTTCTATGAAGGGCCGAACATGCTGGTGATCCACCCGGACGAGTGCATCGATTGCGCACTCTGCGAACCCGAGTGCCCCGCTGCGGCCATCGTTCCAGGGGACGATCTGAACGAAACGAATGCGCACTTTCTCGAACTCAACGCCGAGCTGGCGCAAATCTGGCCCAACATCAGCGAACGCAAACCAGCGCTTGAAGATGCCGCCTTCTGGGATGGCCGCAAAGACAAACTGGAACAGTTGGAGCGCTGAAGCATGCTGCGTTCTTATCACGGACAAAAAACTTGCTGCCTTCCAGCAAGTAGCTTTAGGGTCGCTCTTTTCACCTCATTGCCAGGAGCCGAAACATGAGCACAGCCCTCAAACACAGTCGCACCCAGGAAGAACGCAACGCCATCGCCAAGGTCAAGCTTTGCCAGGCAGCGCTGGAGTTGTTCGCCCTGCAAGGCTACGACTGCACCACCCTCTCTGACATCGGCATACGCGCGGGCTACAGCCGTAGCCTGGCGCAATACCACTTCGCCAGCAAAACCCAGCTCGCCGAGATGTTGCTTGAGCAAATGGGACAAAGAGCCCTGAACGCGCATGTGCTCCTGCTGCCAGCCACAGCCACGGGGGCAGACGCCTGGCTGCGGCTGGAACAACATCTCGCCGAAGCCTGGGCCAACTACGGCTCCATGCTCGACGGCAACGACACCGACCTGGCCGCACGCGGTGAAATGATCCTCAACGTGACCGCCATTTTCTCGCCCGACCCTGCGTTGCGAGAAAAGCTCCGGGAGGTCTCCGACGTACTCACCCAACGTATCCAGCATGCCCTGAAGCTCTGTATCCGCGATGGCGTCATTCGAGCCGATGTCGATCCATACAGCGTGGCGACGTTCTATTCCTCCAGCATCTGGGGCATTGCCAATGCTCTCTTCGCGGCCCCACAGGAGCGGAAACGCCTGGGCAGGGTCGTGGACACCCTGAAAGGCTTCATGAACACCCTGCGCCAGCAGAGCGCAGCCTCACCAGGATACCCTCATGAAAACCGTGAATTATGAAATAGAGGTCATCACCGCCAACTGCACGGGTTGCTACCTGTGCGAGCACATCTGCCCGACAGGGGCGATCGTGATGGAAGGGCCGAAATCGTCGGCCCTGGCCGTAGTCAACAACGACAAGTGTGTCGCCTGCTTCCGTTGCATCGATGTCTGTGACGACGACGCCCTTCTCGCCCCCCAGCGTGAAGTACCGCTCGTGGTCGGCACCGATCCGAAATCCGTCAGCGAAGCCGCCATTCTCGACCTGTGCCACCGCGCCGAAATCGACCCGGACAAGATGGTCTGTCCCTGCAGCATGACCGGCGCGCGCGAAGTGGCAGCGGCGATCCTCAACGGCGCCGAGACCATGGAAACCGTGGCCTTGGCCACCGGTGTGCAGTCCGGTTGCCTGATGTACTGCTTCGCCCCCACCCATCGCCTGCTCAAGACCCACACCGGCAGCGCACCGGTACCGAGTGCCAAGAACAAGTTCTACGACACCTCGTATGTGCCCTCGGACATTTGCGCCGAGGTGGCGAACAAGTACCCGCAGTTCTACATCGCCGAAGAAACCAGGACCCTGGCCGCGGAAGCCGCCGCCCAAAAAGACGTGCCGCTCTGACGGCTCGAAGGAGAAACAGTCATGCAACTGCAGAGTCCCTCGTTCGATCCGGTCATCGAGCCTCCCGTGGTCATGCCGTCGGTCTACGGCCCCAAGGCGCCCCCTACGCAGCGCGCCAAGGACATCGCCGGCCTGGTATCGCTCAAGGTTCGCGACCTGTTCCCCGACATTCCCGAAGCGATCTACCACGGCGGCGAGAACGTCAGTGCCATTCGCCTGGCCACCGAAGCGGTGCTGGCCGACATCGATATGTCGATGATCCAGCCCAAGGACAGCGTCAACATCCTCTGCTCCGAGCACGGTTTCGGCATTCTCGGTGGGTTCGCCTATGCCGAAATGATCAAGACCGTTCGTGACGTGGTCGAGCGGCGTACCGGCTGCGAGAACCTGCGCCTGGTAGTCATCGCCTGGCTAGGCTTCAAGGAAGCCGAGGAGATCATCCATTTCTATGGCTTCGAGGAAGCCTTCAAGGGCAAGAACATGGTGCGTGGCGCTACGCCATTCGACCGTGGTGTCGCCATCGAAACCGAAGTCGGCACGCTCTACGGCCTGGCCAAGGTCTACAACGCCAAGTGGATCATCCATACCCACTACGACGACCCTCGCGAGATCTATGCCCACCGCGTCATCGACCGCGTGAGCAAGCCGTTCGGCATGTCCTACGCACGCTTCGAGACACGCTCGATCTTCCACATGAATTTCGGCGCACGCAGTGGCAACTTCATCTCGCGGGCCATTGCCGACT
>Ga0182735_1000197_pt1 | contig 67643 bp, 60 predicted proteins | sample eDN5th30CKraftMG_FD_128524 | JGI IMG/M metagenome (GOLD analysis project Ga0182735, IMG submission 128524) | Enriched Miracle-Growth compost microbial communities from Emeryville, California, USA - eDNA 5th pass 30_C Kraft MG (version 2) (version 2) ... | reverse complement strand
TTGTCGGCGGTCAGCGAATAGCGCAGCGGGCGCAGCGCGTTGCGGTCCATCCCCGCGACCGCCCAGCGGCCGTCGGTCATCGCGAGCGCGGCGGGGCCGTCCCACGGCTCCATGACGCTGGCGAGATAGGAATACATCGCCTTGTGCGCGTCGGGGATGTCGTCGTGGTGGCCCCAGGCCTCGGGCACCAGGATCAGCTTCGCGGTCGGCGCGTCGCGGCCGGCGCGGCACAGCGTCTCGAACACCGCGTCGAGCGCCGCGGTGTCGGAGGCGCCCGCCGGGATCACCGGCTTGATATCCTCCGAATGCTCGCCGAAGGCGAGGCTCGCCATCTTGATCTCGTGGCTCTTCATCCAGTTCCGGTTGCCGCGGATCGTGTTGATCTCGCCATTATGGGCGAGGGTGCGGAAGGGCTGCGCGAGCCACCATTGCGGGAAGGTGTTGGTCGAATAGCGCTGGTGAAAGATCGCGACCCGGCTTTCGAACAGCTTGTTCGTGAGGTCGGGGTAGAATTCGGCAAGGCTCTCGGCGAGGAACAGCCCCTTGTAGATGATCGAGCGGCACGACAGGCTGCAGATATAGAAATCGGCGATCTGCGCCGCGATCACCTTTTTCTCGATGCGGCGGCGGACCAGATAGAGCTGCTTTTCGAACTCGGCGGCCGACTGCTCGCCGGGCATCGGCCCCGCGATCATGATCTGCTCGATCTCGGGGCGCGTGCGCTGCGCCTTGTCGCCGATCACCGTCACGTCGACCGGCACCTGGCGCCAGCCGTAGATGGTATAGCCTGCCTCGATGATCTCGGTCTCGACGATGGTGCGGCATTCCTCCTGCGCCGACAGGTCGGTGCGCGGCAGAAAGATCATGCCGACGGCGAGGCGGTTCGGGCGCACCTTGTGCCCCGACGCCGCGATCGCATCGTCGAAGAAGCGTTCGGGCAGGTCGACATGAATCCCGGCCCCGTCGCCGGTCTTGCCGTCGGCGTCGACCGCGCCGCGGTGCCAGACCGCGCGCAGCGCCTCGATCGCCGCCTCGACGACGCGGCGCGACGGCTTGCCGTCGGTCGCCGCGACCAGCCCGACGCCGCAGGCATCGGATTCGAGGTCGGGACGATAGAGGCCCTGTTCGGCAAGGCGCCGATGCTCGGGGGTGGGGAAATGCGTCATGTCACGATCCTGATTCAGTTCTTTCTCGACCGTCATCCCGGCCCTTCGACTGCCTGCAAGGCAGGCGCTCAGGATAAACTGGCCTATGGCCAGCCCGGGATCTCATCCTCGCATCATGGCGCACCGGCGAGATCCCGGCGTTCGCCGGGATGACGATAGAGCTTAGGTTGATGGCTTCTTCTTGTTGCGGGCGTTGGCGACCGCCTGTTCCTGCGCGTCGAAGACCGCCGACGCGGCGTCGCCGGCGGCTTCCTCGAGGGCTTCGACGCGCTGGCGATCCGCTTCCGACCAATTGTCGCGGTCATAGGCGGGGTCCTCGACCACGGCATCGGCGGCGGCTTCGGCCGCGTCCGCCGCGGCGTCGGCGGCGCCCCAATCCTCGCTCGGCGCCGCTTCGACCTCGACCGCCTCGGGAGGGCTGGCCCAGGCGTCGCGGTTGTCCTTCAGCACCTGGACGTCGACCTTCATCAGCTTGGCGAGCTTTTTGAGTTCGGCGTCGCTGAGGTCGGTCAGGCTCCTGTCCTTGGGCATATCCTCGAATTTCTCCGCGACCTTCGGGGCGCGGTCGATGAAGTCGAGCACCATCGGCGGCACCGCCTTCGCGACTGCCAGCATCACTTCGGGATCGGCCTGCGCCGCCATCCATTCGCGGGCATAGGTCTGGCCGGTGGGCGTCGCGAAAAAGCCGTTGAGCTCACCGAGCTGGTCGGCCGTGAACTTGCGCGCATAGGCCTTTGCCATGCCGTCGCGCATCGGCGGTTCGAGGTCGGCGAGCGCTTCGCTGATCAGCGGCTTGACGACCTTGGTGATCTGGTCCTCGCGCTGCTGGCGGTGGGGGTCGAACAGATCGGCGACGGCGGTCTTGCTGGCGGCGTCGAGCGCGGCGATCCTGTCGCTCTCCACCCCGGTCTTGATCGACAGCATCAGGTCCGACGCGCCGTCGACCTGCCCCATCAGCGTCTTGAACATCTTGCCGTAAAGATTGTCCATCATCCGCTCGAGGCTGCCCGACGGGATCAGGGCGGCGGTCGTCTGCTGCGCGAGCGCGAGGCGCGCGGGCTCGATCGGCGGCAGGTCGCTGGTGTCGAACATCTGCTCGATCAGCGCGATCGCCTCGTCCATCTCCTTCTGCATCTTGGCCTTGGCGTTGGCGAGTGCGGCGTCCGAAACGGCGGCGTCCTCCGCCGCAGCCTGATCCTCCGCTGCAGCCTGATCGGCGACGACTTCGGCGTCCGGCGCCTCCTGCGCCGCGGCGATGGCGGGAAAGGGCGCGGCGATCATGGCGCCGGCGAGAAGCATGGTCCTGAAGCTCTTCGTCATGTCCATATCCTCCCGCTCAGGACTGCGCCGACGCATCGGTCTGGACGCCCGCGTCCTTCAGTTCCTTGCTCAGCCGTTCGAGTTCGGCGGGCAGCCGTTCCATGCTGGTCGCGATCGACTGGCGCTGCCATGCCGCGATGTCGGGGTCGGACATGATGCTCATCGATTCGGTCACATAGATGCGGCCGGTCGGGGTGCGGAAAAACGTCTCGATCTCGCCGAGCTGCGCCACGGTGAAGCGGCGGGCGTAGGCGCGGGCCATCGCGTCGAACAGGCCGGGCAACTGGGTGCCGAGCTGCTCGACCGTCAGTTGCTGCTGGCGCGCGACGAAGCGGTCGAAAACCGCCCTGGCCTTGGGATCGGCGGCCAGTTCCGCGGCGCCGAAATGCTGCTGCATCCCCGCCGAGACATTCGCCATCGTGACCGCGACGAGCTGTCCCATCATCTCCTCGCGCTGCGCCGCGGGCATCATCACCTCGATCAGGCTTCGGGCGGCGGCGATCCGGTCGGGGGCCGGCGCCTCCGCCGGAGCCGCGGCGGCGGGCGCCGCCTCCTGCGCATGGAGCGGCGGGGCGGCGAGCGCGGCGGCGAGCAGCATAGTTTTCCAGGTCGACATGTCGGTGTTCCTTACCCTGTTGATCAGGCTGCCTTCCTCTCGTCTTTCGCCTTCGCTTTCAACCATTTCGACATCCGGTCGGCGACGTCGGTGCCGTCGCGGATGCCCCAGACCACCAGGCTGGCGCCGCGCACGATGTCGCCGGCGGCAAAGACGCCGGGCAGGCTGGTCATCATCGTCTGGTGATCGACGCGCAGCGTGCCCCAGCGGGTGACGCTGAGCTCGGGCGCGCCGAAGAGCTGCGGCAGTTCCTCGGGATCGAAGCCCAGCGCCTTGATGACCATGTCGGCGGGCAGGTCGAAGTTGCGGCCCGGGTCGGCCTCCGGGCTGCGGCGGCCGCTCGCGTCGGGGGCGCCGAGGCGCATGCCCGCGACCGCGACCTGCTTGACCCGCTTGTCGGCGGTGAAGCGTTCGGGGGCCGACAGCCAGACGAATTCGACGCCTTCCTCTTCGGCATTGGCGACCTCGCGCTGCGAGCCCGGCATATTGTCGCGGTCACGGCGATAGAGGCATTTGACCGATTTGGCGCCCTGGCGGATCGCGGTGCGGACGCAGTCCATCGCGGTGTCGCCGCCGCCGACGACGACGACATGCTTGCCCTTCGCGTCGAGCCGGCCGTCGTCGAAGGCGGGGACGGCGTCGCCGAAGCCCTTGCGGTTCGAGGCGATCAGATAGTCGAGCGCCGCGATCACCCCCTCGGCCTCGTTGCCCGGCACGGCGATCTCGCGCGCCTTGTAGACTCCCGTCGCGATCAGCAGCGCATCGTGGCGCTGGCGGAGCGCGTCGAGCGTCGCGTCGCGTCCGACCTCGAAGCCGAGGTGGAAGTGGATGCCCGCCTCGACGAGCCGCTCGATCCGGCGCATCACGACGTCCTTCTCGAGCTTGAAGCCGGGAATGCCATAGGTGAGCAGCCCGCCGGCACGGTCGTGCCGGTCATAGACATGCACCTCGTGCCCCGCGGCGCGCAGATGTTCGGCGGCGGTCAGCCCGGTGGGCCCGGCGCCGACGATGCCGACCGACTGCCCGGTCGCGGGGCCGACGCGCACCGGCTCGACCCAGCCCTCGGCCCATGCGGTGTCGGTGATATATTTCTCGACGCTGCCGATCGTCACCGCGCCGTGGCCCGAAAATTCGATCACGCAATTGCCTTCGCACAATCGGTCCTGCGGGCAGATGCGGCCGCAGATCTCGGGCATGGTCGAGGTCGCGTTGCTGAGCTCATAGGCCTCGCGCAACCGCCCCTCGGCGGTCAGGCGCAGCCAGTCGGGGATATGATTGTGCAGCGGGCAATGCACCGAGCAATAGGGCACGCCGCACTGCGAGCAGCGCGCCGCCTGCGCGTCGGCGTCCGGCGCGGCATAGCGTTCGGCGATCTCGCGAAAGTCGCGCGCGCGCTCGTCGGGCGAACGCTTGTCCGGATACTGTTGGTCGCGCCCCACGAACTGGAGCATGCGGTCGGAAGCCATGCAAAATCCCCTTCTGAAGAGGGCGAATGCAGGGCGCCCGACGCGCTGTCATCAGAAAAATGCAATTTAGGGAATAGTTGCTGTCCTAAAATCAGGCCTCGCGATGGAGAAATTCACGTCACGCAACATAATTTCCCGAATTAGGGCCGATGTGGATCTACCTGAGGGCGAGCCATACCAGCGCGGCGCCTCCGACGAGGATGCGATACCAGGCGAAGGGCGCGAATCCATAGCGGGTGACGACCGCGAGGAAGGCCTTGATGACGATCCAGGCGACGATGAAGGAGACGAACGCCCCGACCCCGATCAGCCCCAGGTCGCCGCTGGTGATCGCGTCGCGATGCTTGAAGAGCTGGAGCGCCGTCGCGCCGCTCAGCGTCGGCAGCGCCAGAAAGAAGCTGAATTCGGCGGCGGTCTTGCGGTCGACACCGAGCGACATCGCGCCCATGATCGTCGCGCCCGAGCGGCTGACCCCCGGGATCATCGCCAGGCACTGGACGATGCCGATCAGGATCGACTGGCGCGTCGACAGCGCGGCGACCCCGCCGCTCTCGCGCGGCTTGGCGAAGCGCTCGACGAGCAATATGCCGAAACCGCCGATGACCAGCGCCCACGCGACGACGACGGCATTTTCGAGCAGCATCTCGATCTGGTCCCCGAAGGCGAGCCCCAGGATTACCGCCGGAAAGAAGGCGAGCAGCAGGTTGCGCACGAAGGCGATGGCGACGGGATCGCGGCGGAAGAAGCCGACGAACATGTCCCAGAACAGGTGGCGGTAGAGGACGACGATCGCGAGGATCGCGCCGGGCTGGATCGCGATGTTGAACACCGCCCATTTCGACGCGTCGTAGCCGAGCAGCTCGGTCGCGAGGATCAGATGCCCGGTCGACGACACGGGCAGGAATTCGGTCAGCCCCTCGACGATGCCGAGGATGATCGCGGTCAGCCAGATCATCGGCGGTTTCCTTCGAACGGCGGGCGGGCGGGGAGGGGGCTCATGATCGGGCTTTCGGATTGCGGGGGAATCGAGAAGGGCGCCCGGTGGAGGCCGGGCGCCCTTGATATGCGTCTAGCGGTGCGCAGGCGTTTTTCCAGCCCGCGCCCGAGCGGAATGCCGCAGCGCAGCCTCACCGGGCCGCAATCGCGGCGAAGCGGCCATTGCGGCGATACTGGACCAGCCAGCCGTCGACGACGTCGGCAAGCGCAGTCGGCGTGACGCCGAGCTGCGCGAGGTCGTCGCTGCCGTCCGCGACGACCGCGGGGGTCTGCAGCATCAGCCACTGATCCCTGGTGATCGGTGCGCCGGGCAGCCAGCCGAACCCGCTCGCGAGCGCCGCGCCGGTCGCGTCGGGCACCTCGACGAACAGGCGTTTGCGTCCGGTGGCGTTCGCGATCCACTGCTGGAGCGCGGCCATGCTCAGCACCTGCGGCCCGCCGAGTTCGAAGGTGCGGCCCGCCGCCGGCGCATCGAGCGCCGCGACCGCCGCCTCCGCCACGTCGCCGACATAGACCGGCTGGAATTTCGCTTTCGGGGCGATCACCGGAACCACGGGCGCCATGCGGATCAGCGCGGCGAAGCGGTTGATGAAGCGGTCCTCGCGTCCGAAGACGATCGAGGGGCGCAGGATCGCCGCGGCGGGGAAGGCGGCGCGCACCGCTGCCTCGCCTTCGCCCTTGCTGCGGCCGTAGGCGGAGGCGGCGTCCGGATCGGCGCCGATCGCCGAGACATGGACGAGCGCGCGCACGCCGGCCTGCTGCGCCGCGGCGGCGATGTTCGCCGCGCCCCTGGCGTGCACCGCCTCCATGTCTTCGAAGCTGCCGACGAGGTTGACGACCGCGTCGCTGCCCCGGACCGCGCGCGCGACGCCGGCCGCCTCGCGGACATCGACGGCAACGAACTGTATCTGCCCAAGCCCCCCCAACGGTTTCAGAAAGGTCGCGGCGCGCGGCTCGCGCTGTGCGACGCGGACACGCGCGCCGCGCGCCAGCAGCTTTTGCACGACATAGCGGCCGATAAAGCCGCCGCCGCCGAAAACGGTGATCAATTGTCCGTCGAGTTTCTGCATGACCCTTGCCCGTGACCGATTCTCTCGCGCGGCACCCGCGGGCGCCACCCGCGCTCCCATGCCGCGAAGCGCCCGGCGGAGCAAGGGGTGAGGCGCGCGCGGGCGTGAATCCACCGCGGCGCGGCAAAATATCGCCGCGTGCGACCGAGTGCGGTTGACAAGCAGCCGCCCGCGCCGCTAAGCGCCCGCTCCTACCCCGTGCCCAGATGGCGGAATTGGTAGACGCACCAGCTTCAGGTGCTGGCGATCGCAAGGTCGTGGAGGTTCGAGTCCTCTTCTGGGCACCATTTGCTCCTCCCAAGGCAATCGACAAAATCCCAAAAAAATGTTAGTTTTCAGAGGGTTTTGTTCCGTATTGTCTGAGGACATCTCACGGTCCAGGCATTTTGCATCCTCTCCGTATGGACTCTGCAAGGCGCGCGCGGGGATGGGGCGCTCGTGGCGACGGGACAGGGATTCGGTAGCTGTCCCGGCTCTTGGTCGTGATGATCGGGAGGAGCGGAGAATCTTGCGCGACGATGCTTGTCTTCGCGCGTGGGCGCTGGTAGAGGCGCCCCTCGTTGCCGCTTTAGCTCAGTTGGTAGAGCACATCATTCGTAATGATGGGGCCACAGGTTCGAGTCCTGTAAGCGGCACCACCGACCAACAGTTTCAATAGCTTAGCGGAATGGATATTCTGCCGCGCCAGCGCCTGTCCGGCCCTTTGCGGCTGATCGCGGCCGAGGGGCCGGTCAATCGTCCGTCTTCGGCGCGCAGCCGTGCGATCCGAACGCGGCGGTAACGGCTTGGCTCAGGGCGGCCGGCATCGTGGTGCCGTGCGTTTCTCCTGCGAGGATGCGCGTGCTGGCCATGGCGCCCTTGTCCCGCAGGCGCTCGGCAAATCGGGTTGCCGTTTCATGATCTTCGCTCTCGCCCACGGCTATGAAGAGGCGACCCGAATAGGCGTGGCGCTCTTTCTCCGCGCGCTCGAATATGGCCTTGTCGGCCAGCCAGAGCGAGGGGCTGACGGCGACATGAGTGCAGAATTGGCGTCGCCTGGCCATCAACGCGTGGATCGCCAACAGGCCGCCGAAGCTATGCCCCGCGATCGTCGTCCGGTCGGTATCGATCGGAAAATCGCGCGCGAGCGCCGGCTGGAGGCGGCCGGACAGGAAATCGAGGAACGCATCGGCGCCGCCGGTGGGCAGGCCGTATCCCGGCTGTCCTTCGCGGATCGCCGGTCTGCCGAAATCGGGCGTATAGTCGAAGGCGCGGCGGCGCAGATCTCCGGCGTCGATACCGACGACGATGCCGGGCTCGACACTGCTGCGCGGCGCGGCGCGCGCGAGGCGCCGGGCGATCGCGACGGCGATCGGGAAATTATCCTCGCCGTCGAGCACATAGAGGACCGGAAAGCCCGCTGGTGGCGGCGGACTATCCGGCACATGGACGAAGATGCGATAAACCTCCCCCGACGCCGCGGGCAGCGATCGCTCCACCGCGCCGGGGATATGATAGGGACGGTCCTGCGCGCTCGCGGCGAGCGAGCCCGGCAGCGCAAGCGCCGCGAAGGCGAGCCAGATGCGCAGTAACCCCACGGCTTCCTCAGAAGGAAACGGTCGCCGTGCCCCAGAAGCGCCGGCCCTGGTCGACCATCCAGTTGCCGTCGAGCCCGTCGAACCGGCCACGGTCGTCGATCGGGACGATCTTGTCGGTGATGTTCAGCACCGCGGCGCGCAGCGAGAAATGGTCGTTGACGACGAAGTTGATGCCGAGGTCGAAGGTGGTGCTCGCCTCGCGGGTGCGGGTGTTGACCGCGCCGTTGCGGAAGCCCGAATAATATTGCTTGCCGGTATAGAAAGCGAGGCCATAGGCGCTGATCTGGTCGCTGATCTGCCAGTCGAGGCGGACATTGGCCATATGTTCGGGCGTCTTGTCGAGCGGCTGCCCGTCGAGCGAACTGCCGTCGAACGCCGGCTCGCCGCCGCCGCGCCGTTCGGAATCGGTATAGGTGTAATTGGCGGTCAGCAGCAGCGCGGGACCGATCGGCAGCGTGCCGTTGACCTCGATGCCCCGGATCACGACGCGGTCGATATTGTCATAGACATAGAGCGGCCGCGACGAATCGACAGGATCGTCCTCGCCCGAATCGAAGCTGACCACCTTGTTCTTGAAGTTGGTGTGGAACAGGGTGACGCCGACGCCGAGCTTGCCCGCGCCGTCGTAGCGCAGGCCGACTTCTTTCGTCGTGCTGATCTCGGGCTCCAGGTCGGGGTTGCCGCACAGCGGGCCGCGCACGAGCGAGCCGCCGCCGGTCGTCATGCAATAGCCCGCGACGCTCTGTCGCAGCGTCGGCGCCTTGAAGCCGCGCGCGATGCCGCCGCGCAGCGTCAGGCCCGGCACCAGTTCGTAATTGGCGTAGAGGCGCGGCGTGAAATGCGATCCGAACTGGTCGTAATGATCGAGCCGGGCCCCGCCGGTGATGATCAGCCCGTCGAAGGGCTTCAACTGGTCCTCGGCAAAGATCGCCCAGGATTCGCGGGTCGCGGTGTCGATATTGGTATAGCCCGGCACGCTGTCCTGTGCACCGATGCCCTTCACCTTGGTGTGGATATATTGCGCGCCGAGGTTGAGCGTATTCCACCCGCCCATCGGCACGGTGACGAGCGCGTCGATCGTGTTGTTGACGAGATCGGGCTGGTTGAGCGTCGTCCCGCCCTGGCGAACGCGATATTTTTCCTGCTCGCGATAGGCGGAGAGGCGAATTTTCGCGGCGTCGAAGTCGCCGTTCCAGGTCAGCGCCTGATAATTGCGGCGGTGCTGTTCTTCATAAAGCGCCGCCGTGGCCGCCGCCGACTTCCCCGGCGTGTCGGTGTAGCCGAGGAAATTATAGCCGCCTTCGACCGTCAGATCGTGCCCCGGCGCGACGATCCAGCTCAGCTTGCCGTTGATGTTGCGGTCGCGGATGCGATTGGTGCCGGAGGTGAAGGAGGTCGGGTAATAGATATCGTCCTCGGCGCGGTCGTTCAGCCCGCCATAGATCTGGACGCCGATGCGGTCCGACGCGAGCGGCGCGCCGATCCAGAAATTGCCGATGGTCGTGTTGCCATAGGCGCCGTCCTCCTGGACAATCCCGCCGACCGTGGCCGAGGCCATCAGGCGTTCGGGCACCTTGCGGGTGATGATGTTGACGACCCCGCCCATCGCATCGGAGCCATAGAGTGAGGACATCGGCCCGCGCACGACCTCGATCCGCTCGATCGCCGCGAGCGGCGGGATCAGGTTCGCCTGCACCCCGCCGGTGCCGCGGTTCATCGTCTCGCGCGTCGTCTGGCGGCGGCCGTTGAGCATGATCAGCGTATATTCGCCGGGCATACCGCGAATGACGATGTCGGTCGTGTTCGGGCTGTCGCCGACGACGCTGACGCCCTCGACATTGCGAACGGCGTCGCCGAGCGAGGTGAAGGGACGGGTTTCGAGCTGCTCGCGCGTCAGGACCGAGATGCTCGCCGGCGCCTCGGCGATCCGCTGTTCATAACCGGCGGCGGTCACGACGATGTCGCCGTCGTCGGACGCCGCGGCGTCTGGAGCCTGCTGCGCCCAGGCCGGCGAATGGGCGGCGCCCAGCATTAGCGTGGCGACGGCGGCTTTCCGGATGACCGAATACATGGCGATTCCCTTGATTCTCTTGAGGACTGTCGCGCCGCTAGCAAATGCAAATCATTATCACAAGCATTGCTCGCGCTAAGACATGAATGGCGATCGGTCCCAGAGTCTGCCCTGTTCAGGTGGAATCATTCATTACCGTAGCCCTGAACCTGTCGAAGCGCGCCTATCGCCGATAAGTGCCCTTCGACACAGTCCAATCTGAGCAGGACAGATTTTATGCAGCCTGCGCGGAGGCCTCCGCGCTCCACACGCTGTCCTTCGGGGCGGCTGCGGCGCGCTGCGCGGCGCGGGGCGCGAGATAGAAGAGCAGGACCGCGCCGGCGACCGCAGTGATGTCGATCCACCAGGTCGCGCCGCCATGGTTCCAGCCGATGCCGATGAGGGCCAGCGCGCTCGCGGCGGGGACCGCCAGGCAGGCGAGCGCCGCCGCCCGCATCAGCGGCGCGCTCGACCGTGCCGCGCCGCGATGGACGGCCCAGGCGGTCATGGCGAGGAAGGGCGCATAATAGAGAATCTGGTGCCATCCCGTCGTCGCGGCGCCGAACAGCGGCAGGATCTTCGCAGCGGCCAGCGTCACCGAAATGCCCGCGACGCAGCCGAGGCTGCTGCAGACCGTCAGCCCGGCGAGGACGCGCGTCGACCGGCTCTGCGCGACCGGCCCCGCCTTGCGCTCGCGCCTGCGCCGGCTTTCGATCCACAGCAGATTGCCGGTGTAGAAGAGGAAGGCGCCGCCGAGGCCGAGCAGGAAATAGCTCCACTGGACGAGCGGCCCGCCGAAATTGCCGAAATGCAACGCGAAGAAGCTCGACAGCACGGCAAAGCCCGCGCTTTGCAGACCGGGCATATAATCGCTCGACTTGATGGCGCCGCTATAGGGGTCGACGACCGCGACCCCGAAGGTCGCGCCGCGCATCGGATAGCGCGTGTCACGCCCGGTTACCCGCACGCTTTCGCCGCGCGGCCCTTTCTGGAAACCGAGGGTGAGCGGCTCGAAGCCCGGCGCCTGCCGCTGGAGCCGCGCGACGATCTCGGCGGGGGACAGCGCGGCGCGCGCTTCGGGCGCGGGGCTGCCGCCGGCTCTCGCTTCGCGGGCGGGCGGCGGCGCCACCGCGCCCTGTGCCATGTAGAATTGGTCGTGAAAGGCGAAGACGATGGCCGACAGCGCCATGACGATATGAAAGGGCAGGCTGAACAGCCCCAGCACATTGTGGATGTCGAGCCACATGCGCTTGACGTTCCGCCCGATGCGGACGGCGAACAGGTCCTTGATCAGGCTCGGCAGCAGGATGATGACGCCCGACACCAGCGCCATTGCATAGAGCAGTGCGACGACGCCCATGATCGGCATCGCGATCTCGTGCGGAAAGGGCAGGCCGACCTGCTGGTGCAGCACGTCGATCCATTGCGCGACCCCGGACGGTCCCTGTTCCGCCACCTGCAGCGCCCCGTCCGTATCGAGGCTGGCGTAGAAGGTCGAAGCTGGGCCGTGCTCGGCATCGCCGACCGTCCAGCTCAGGCGCGCGGGCTGTTCGGGGCCGAGAGCGACATGGACATCGAAGGACCGCGCCGCTTCCGGATGCGCCTCCAGCACCTTGGCGATGAGTTCGGGCGAGCGTTCGAGCGAAGGCGCCGCGGCGAGCGCGGGGGGTGGGGAGGCCCACCGCTGGATCACGTCCTCGAACATGGTGAGCGCACCGGCGTAGAAAGCGATGAACAGCGCGATGCCGCTGCAGATTCCTACCCAGCCGTGGACGTCCTTGTAGACGCGAATGATATCGGTTCGGATCGCCATGTCTCAGCCCTGGATGAAGCGTAGCGCGACAAAGGCCGACCAAAGGATCAGATTGACGGCGAACAGCCGCGCCCAGGCGCGCAGGCCCGTACGGAAGAAGAAACAGAAGCTGAGGAAGCCGCTCCACAGCGGTGCCATCATCCACATCGCGATCTGCCCGCGCGCATCGAAGAAGGGATCCTTCACGCCCGAGAGCAGGGAATAGAGGCCGGTTAGGGCGACCGAGGCGGTGAAGCCCAGGACAAGCGCCGCGCTGACCTTGCCCAGCCACGGACGGCTGGTGAGCTGGGATGGGGAGGCCGTCATACCGAAGGTCTTTCGCGGCGTAGCCATGCGGCGAGTAAGGGAAGCAGAGACCAGACGGTCATGGCCAGCATGACGACCACGAAGATCGCGGCCGTGCCGCTGAGCGACAGGGACGCGAGCATCGCCGCCGCGATCAAGAGGAGCGCAGCCATCCAGCGCCTCGCCCCCGTCGAACGCGGAGCGGGAACGAGCTTCTGGTTCGGCGCCGATGTATAGAAGAGGAGCGCGCCGGCCGACGAAAGAAGGGCCGCGCCAAGGATTTCCAGCAACTTCTGATCCCTTTCGAAGTGTCGCTCGTCTAGTGGCATGGCTCATGGACTAATGCAACGCATTCGCAATCTGAACCCGGTCTCGTCTTGAGGTGCTGGACGTGCCGGCCGGTTTGCATGGTCGACCATGAACATTTGCCGCCGCTGCTGGGCGGCGGGGCGTCGATGCGTTACCGATTGGGGCGGCTCCGGTCGGCCCCTTCCTTTTCCGCCAGCCCCAGACGGGTGAAGAGCCACGGCGCGATAAACAGGCTCGCGATGCTCACTGCGATGTAGCGGATATATTGCAGGCCATAGCCCGGAAGCGAATAGTCATCCGCCAGCCTGCGGAACCAGCTCTCCAGCGTGCCGAGCGTCGCGAGCGCCAATCCGACCGTCAACAGATAGCGGAGCAGTTTGAGCGCAGGCGATGCGCTTTTCGCGTCGAAGCGGACGAGATGGCGTTCGAGGGGATATGCGATGACGATGCCCGTCGCCGTGCCCGCATAGCCGAGAAAGGCGCGCGGCTGACCTTCGATGCGCCAGCCGCTGATTGCGAGGGTGACGACCCAGAGCCCGAGGCTGGCGGCAACTGCGACGACGATCCGCGTTGCGAAGGGCAGGCCGTTCCACCATCGCCCGATCGGCGCCCCATAGTGAAGCGCGAGAATCGCGATGCCGAGGCCCGCCAGCCAGCCGAGCAGGATATCTTCCGCATAATGAACGCCAAGATAGGGACGCGACAGCCCGGTCGCGACGATTGCCAGCACGCACAGGATGCGGACATCGCGGCGGCGGGCGGCGGCGTAGAGATAGGAATAGAAGGACGCCCCGGCCATCGCGTGGCCCGACGGTGTCGAATATTCGTGGGCCAGTTCCTGTGCCTTGTCGAACGGCACCGCCCATTTCGTCAGATAGCTGCCCTCGTGAAGGAAGGGGCGTGGATTCCCGACGAGAATCTTGACGATATGATTCAGGCACATGCTGAGCGTGACGAGAAGCGACAGCCGGACCGCCAGCCTTTTGTCGACCGCGACATAGATCAGCGTGCTGACGAGGATGAAGCCCTGGATTTCGCCCAGGTCGCTGGCGGCCTGCACGACCGGGGTGAGCCAAGGGACGCGATGCTCCGCGAGCCAGTTCATCAGGTCCATGTCGAAGTCGAGGGCCATGGACTTGCTCTCCCGCTTGTGCAACTCGATACATTTCCGTATGGAGTTGCACAAGAACCGTGGAAAGCCCCTGATGTCAAGAGTGCGCACCCGCCCGAGCCGCGACGACACGCGGGGCAAGCTGTTCCGGGCAGCCGCCGACCTGTTCGAGCGGCGCGGGATCGGCGGAACGACGATCGACGCGATCACCGCGGCGGCCGATCTCACGCGCGGCGCCTTCTATTCGAATTTCGCCGGCAAGGACGAACTCGTCATCGCCATGCTCGAGGATCATGCCGAGCGATCACGGGCCTTTCATCGCGCCGCCATCGCGCGGCATGACACTCCGGCCGATCTGATCGCTGCGCTCCGCACCGCCGATCGCGATGACGATCCCTTGGGCCGGTCGCCGTTGCTGCATATCGAACTGATCCTCTATGTCGCCCGCTGTGAGCGCCGCCGTCCCGAACTCGCCGAGCGCCTGCGGGCTCGCCGCAGGCTGATCGCCGAGCTGGTGAGCGCGACGCTCGGCGATGCAGCGGATGTCGACGCCGACAGTGCGGGAGCGCTGCTGGTCGCTCTCGAGGACGGTTTTCGGCTCCATTGGCTGATCGATCCCGCGACCACGCCAGCGGACAGCTTCTTCCCGGCGGTCGCCTGGCTGGAGCGACTCGTCCGGACGCATTCCGGGCGCTGATCCTGTCGGCCGGGAGCCTCGCCATGCCCATGAGACCAAAAAATTGAAGAATGTCTTCAACTCGACCCCGCTGACCGATGCCTTCCTGAACTCCGACGACACGGGCCTGACGACCAACGTCTTCACGCTCGACCCGCGGATCATCGGGTTCAGCATCGCGAAGAAATTCTAGGTCCTCTCCACCCACTGGGGGAACAACCTCGGGCCGATGCGTCGCTTGCTCCCGGGTAAGCATCGGCCCGGTTTTTCCGCAAGAGGAGCTGGAACGGGACGGCGCGTGCGCTGCCCCACGGATCAGGCCGCGGGCGCCGGCATGTCCTTTTCCAGCGCCGCCCAATCGCGGCTGACCAGTGTTTCCTGAATCGCGGTCCGCGTTTCGAGCTGGCCGTTGCGGATCCAGTGCCAGGTGCGGCAGCGTGACTGGCCGTCGTCCGAAAGCTGGATCATCTCGTAGAGATAGAGGCTGGGGTCGCCCTGGCGCTGCCAATAGAGCATGACGGTGCGATGATATTCGTCGAGCCCGACCTCGGCCGCCCAGCCCTTGATCAGATCATTGTCCCACCAGACGCGCTTGTCGCGATAGGCGGCCGGAAAGTCGCGGATTTCGGTGCGGCCGTCGTCCCACGTATAATAGTTGGTCTGGTGATAGGGGAAATCGCCGCCGTCGGGAAAACGGCAGAAAAGGCGCGATTTATGCGCGTCGACCTGCTCGCCGGCGGCATTGTAATAGGTGTAGACGCCGTCCCACACACCCTCGTGACGCGCCAGCAGCGGCATGTCCTCGCGAATACTCATCTCATTCTCCCTTTTGCAAAGCCGGTGGTGACCAGATGTCGGTGCGCGCTTTGGCCCAGTCGGCCATTTCCCAGCCCAGCAGGACTGGCGCGGCGGCAATCAGCGCGTCGCGATCGGCGGCGGCGAGTGCCTCGATCAGCGCCTGGCCGGCGCGCGCGCGGATCAGGCTGCGATGTTCCTGCGCGAGCGCGGCGGGCGCGATGTCGGCGGCGGTGAAAGGGATGGCGTTGGCAGCCTTCGCTTCGAACCACGGCCAGAAGAAATGGGCGGCGCGGACGGCGTTCCAGGCCGCGGTCAGATAGGCGCCGTGACGGTCGGGCGCTGCGTTCGGAATCGCGCGCGCGGTCCATTCGCCGGTGCGGTCGAGGGTGGGAATATGCGCCTTCGTGGCGCCCCAGCCGCGCGCCTCCATCTCCGCCGCGACGGCTGCGGCGAGCAGCGCGGAGAAGCCTTCGCCGATGATCGCGGGTGCCTTTGTCCGGCCGATTTGGACGATAGCGGCGGCGGCGATGGCGCTCCAGTCGCGCAGACCGGGGGCGAAGCCCGCCTGCCAGTCGTCGGACAGGCCGTGGCCGGGCAGATCGATCGCGAGCGCGTCGGCCCCGTCGAACAGTTCGGCGGCGCGGCCGGGGGCGTGGAGCAGCACCGTGTCCGCCGCGGGATCGCCCTGCCAGTGGATAAGCCCGTCGAAGCCGACGCCCGCCACCCGGACGAAGCCGCCGTCGCGGCTTTCGGCGAGCGGCGGGCAGGGCAGGGCAGGGGCGGCGCGCAGATGGGCGAGGCAGGCCGCCTCCAGATCGGTGGGGGTGGCGACCGCTTCGGCCCGCCAGCTCGGCGGCAGGGCGCCGAGGCGGGCGATATGCGCCTGTAGCGGATCGCCGTCATAGGCCGCGATCAGGACCGGCACGGTCTCGGCGTCGGTCGCGGGGATATCGCGCGGCGCGCGAAGAACCGCGCCATAGCCGGCGCGATAGGCATCGCCGCTGTCGAGCATGTCGCGCACCACCGCGTCGGTGCGTGCGGGGTCGTCGTGCGCGACGGCGATTCGCGCCTCGTCGCGGACGTCGAACCAGGGAAAGAACCAGGTCTGTTCGATGATGCGGTTCCACAGCCAGATCAGATGCTCGCCATAGGCGCTCGGCCGGAAGGGGGGCAGATAATCCTTGTCGAAGATCGCCATCTCCTCCGCAGTCCAGACCGCATAGCCGCCGGTCGCCAGCGCCGTGAACCGCTCCGGATGGCGCTTGACCGCGCCGACCAGGATGATGCCGCCCGAATGGAAGCCATAGGCGGCCGTCTTCGCGATGCCGAGCGCGTCGAGCAGGTCGATCAGCGCCTCACTGAAGGCGCCGATGTCGGGCGACCCTGGCAGCGGGTCGGATTGGCCGAAGCCCGGGGTATCGGGCGCGATGCAGGTGAAATGCCGCGCCCATTTTCCCATCAGCGGTTCATATTCGGCCGAACTGCGCGGGCTCTGGTGAATCATCAGCAGGGCCGGGCCCGATCCGGCCTTGCGATAATGGACCCGGCGGTCGCCGACGCGGATGAAGTGGCGGGTGATCGTCATGACCCTTAATTTGTCCGGACAAATTGCTCTCGACAAGCCCTTTTCGCAAACTATCGTGCGAATCATCATTTTGCAGGAGCGTTGCGATCATGAGTCTGGCCATCGTCAATCCGCGCACGGGCGAAGCCGACTACAGCATCGAACCGCTCGACGGCGCCGCGATCGCCGGTCTCGCGGGCCGGCTGCGGGCGGCACAGCCCGGCTGGGCGGCGCGGTCGCCCGAAGCGCGCGGCGAAGCGCTGCGCGGGCTGGCCGAGGCGATCGGGAGGCATCGTGCGGCGCTGACCGCGGCGCTGGTCGCCGATACGGGGCGCGCGGCGATTTCGGCGGTGGAGGTCGACGCGATGATCCGGGCGCTCCATCGCTGGGCGGACAGCGCCCCGGCGATCATCGCCGCGGCAGAGGTCCGGGATCGCCCGACCGGCATCCCCACCGTCACCACCTCGACCCGCCTCGTCCCCTATGCGCTGGTCGGCGTCATCAGTCCGTGGAATTTCCCGCTGACGCTGGCACTGATCGACGCGATCCCGGCGCTCGCCGCGGGGGCGGCGGTCATCGTCAAGCCGTCGGAGATCACCCCGCGCTTCATCGCGCCGCTGGCGGCGGCGATCGCCGAGGTGCCCGAAATCGCCGAGGTGCTGGCGCTGATCGAAGGCGACGGCGCAACGGGCGCGGCGCTGATCGACCATGTCGACTTCATCGCCTTCACCGGCTCGGTCGCGACCGGGCGCAAGGTGGGCGAAGCGGCGGCGCGGGCCTTCATTCCCGCCAGTCTGGAACTGGGCGGCAAGGACCCGATGCTGGTGCTTGCCAGCGCCGACCCTGACCGGGCGGCGGAGATCGCGCTGCGCGCCTCGGTGCTCAACACCGGGCAGGCGTGCCAGTCGATCGAGCGCGTCTATGTCGCGCGCGAAATCGCGACGCCCTTCCTCGCCGCGCTCGTCGAAAAGGCGCAGGCGGCGCGGCTCAACTATCCCGATGTGCATCGAGGCGACATCGGACCCTTCATCTTCGCGAAGCAGGCGGAGATCGTGCAGCGCCAGATCGACGCCGCCGTCGCGGACGGCGCGCGATTGCTCGCGGGCGGCCGCGTCGAAACGCTTGGCGGCGGTAAGTATCTGCGCCCGACCGTGCTCGTCGACGTGACGCCCGACATGGCGATCATGGCCGAAGAAAGCTTCGGTCCCGTGATCCCGGTGACGATCGTCGACAGCGTCGATCAGGCGGTCGCGCTGGCCAACGGCGGCGTCTTCGGATTGTCGGCGGCGGTCGTCGCGGGAAACGTCGAGGAGGCGGAAGCGGTCGCGGTGCGACTGTCGGTCGGCGGCGTGTCGATCAACGACGGCTCGCTGACCGGACTGGTCTGGGAAGCGGAGAAATCGAGCTTCGGCCTCAGCGGTCTCGGGCCGTCGCGGATGGGCGACAGCGGCCTGCTGCGCTTTTTCCGCAAGCAGGCGCTGATCCGCCAGACGGGCGCGGCGCTGCCGCTCGCCGCCTATGCGGAGGAGGCGCTCGGCGGCGGCTGACGCGGGTCAGAAGCGTTCGAGCTCGACCAGTTCGTACCAGGTCTGCATATAGCCGCCGACCCCGCCCTGGACGAAGATCGCGTCGTCGTCGGCGGTCACCCAGACGTCGTAATGCGGATGGGGGACGCCGCCCATGCCGGGACCTTCGTCGTCGACGAAGCGGAAATGGCGGCAGGCGAAGGTGCCGGCCGTGACGGTCACCGTCTCCTCGCCCACATATTCCAGGCCGATCTCGACCTCCGCGATCACCGGCGGGGTCGCACCGCGATGGTCGGGAGAGGGCAGGAAGACGCGGATCTTGCGCCGGTGCGGCCCCTTCGACACGTCCATGCAGCGCGTGGTATAGCCGTCGCCGGCGATCGGGTGGGTGCCGAAACCGTCGATCGTGCCGCTATAGGGCATTTTCTGCGATACGCGCCCGATCGACGGACCGCTGCTTTCGCATTCGATCAGCCCGCCCTCGGTGCCTGGCGTGTGGTGCAGCCAGCCCGACCCCATATAGGCGTCGCCCACAGTCAGATGGACGTGCAGATCGCTTGGCCGGCCCTCGTCGTCGAGAACATAGACGATGTCGCGCAGCACCGTCGGCGCCGGTTCCTCTATCTCGCAGCGCGCGCGAAAGATCGTGCCGCCGTCGCCGTGATGAGTGAAGCTGAACCATTCGCGACCGCGTTCCTGGTCGAGCATCTCGGGTTTTTTCGAGGTGTAGCGGATGCGGCCGCTGATCGTGCGATGCCGCATCAACTGTCTCGCATCCGGATGTTCAGCTCGTCGAGCGATGGTTCGGGCGCGGCTTCCATCGCCTCCATCTCCTGCTGCATCCCGCGCATGATCCGGGCGACATATTCCTTGGTCATGAGCGCGCGTTCATAGGCGGCGTCGCGGTCGGGCGCATAGGTCTCGATGTCGGCGCGCGTCAGGCTGCCCTTCGTTTCCAACAGGCGCTCGACCGTGTCGAGCCGTTCCTTGACCACGGCGATTTCCCCCGCGAGCGCCATCACGATCGAAAGCGTGCGTTCGGCGTTATAGTCGTTCAGCGTGTCGGGCCGTTTGCCCTTGGCGCGGGTACCCGCGCGCGTGATCCAGTCGATGCCCTCGTCGTTCATGCGTCTGCCTTCCATGCCCCATAGCCGTTCCACGCCGCGGCGCGGCCATGGTCTTCGGCGGCGCCGTCGGGCGACTGGGGGAAAATGTCGCGGTCGACCACCGCCAGCACGCGGGCGGTGAACTGGCTCTCGGGCGGGAAGCCCGCCTCTGCCATGACCTGCTTCAGGTCGAGTGCGTGCATCGCCGACCAACTGGGCTCGTTGTTGTTGAACGCGTCCCAATCGCGGATGAACTGTTCGTAAAGCGGCATGTCGGCGCTGTATTGCGGCTGCTCCAGATGCAGCATCAACCCGCCCGGCGCCAGCACGCGCGCGGCCTCGTCGATGATCCGCGGCAGCGACTTTCCGGACAGTTCGTGCAGGAACATGGTGGTCTGCACCCAGTCGAAATGGCCGTCGGGAAAGCGGCTCATGTCCTCTGCGTCCATCTGGACGAAGCGCAGGTTGGTGGCGCCCAGCGCCTGGGCGCGGGCGTGGCCGTACCGCAACACGGCGGCGCCGGTGTCGATCGCGACGACCTCGCTATCGGGAAAGGCGAGCGCGATGGGCACGATATTGTGGCCGATGGTGCAACCGAGGTCGAGGATGCGGCGCGGTTTCCAGCCGGGGCGCTCCTTGCGGATCCATTCGACCAGCGCCTGCCCGCCGCCGTCGGTCAGGGCGCCGAGCGCGCCGGCGGTGGTGGCGAAAAAGCCGCTGTCGTAATTGGCGCCGGCGGACATGTCGCCGGGGCGTTCCTCGCCGTGATAGCTGCCGGGCATGCAATGGATGTCGGCGACGTCCATATAATGCGGCTGCGGTAGCGCGGGGTCGAGTTCGAGCGTGTCGCGGCCCTCGTTGAACTGGCGGACTTTCGCCGAAAGCTCGTCGATCTGGCGCAATGTGATCGCGCGCCCGTTCTGCTGGCGCATCTCCATGGAATTGCGCTTCAGCGCCGACCAGTAGCGGTGCCAGGGATCGGCGTTCATCGCATCGCGAATCTCGAACCGGTCGACGGGATCGCGCCCGTACTCGGCGCGAAAGGCGGGCAGGACGCGCGTGTCATAGGCGATCTTGTTGCCCGCCCCGATCGAACCCGACAGATATTTGTTGAGCGCGGCGAGGAAATTATAGCGCGCCGCCTCGTCATGGCCAGGCGTCGGAAACACGGCATGACGCGCGACGGCGGTATAGGGTGGCGGCACATCCTGTTTCATATCAGTCCCTCCTTCGAAAGACGCTCGATCACTTGCTCCTGCCCCTTCAGGAAATGGTCACGGTCGGGGACGTTTACCACCCCGTCGGCGATCAGGCTGTTGGCCGGCTGGGGCGCCTTGCCGCCATAGACGGGCGCGAAAAGCTCCAGCCGCTGGCGTGCGAGGAAATTGGTCATCCCCGGCTTGCGGCGCTGCGCCCGCAATGCGCCGAGGTCGAGGTCGGCAAAGGCGGTGAAGGTCTCGCCGGGGCTCGATTCCGCGAGCGGATTGCCCTTGTAGTCGATGACGGTCGAATTGCCGTCGGCCGACGCCAGCGGCATCGCCGTTTCCTCGATCCCCGCCGTATTGGCGGACACGACATAGGCGATATTCTCGAACGCGCGGGCGCGCTTCGCGATCTGCTTGGGAGTGGCGAGCGGCGAGCCGATCTCCGACGAACTGTGGACGAAGATCTCGGCGCCGCGCAGCGCATGGGCGCGGGCGATTTCGGGATAGAGGATTTCCTCGGACGCGATCGCGGCGAGATTGCCGATCTCGGTCCGCGCCACCGGAAACACCCCGTCGAGCCCATAGATGTCGAGATATTTCGACCAGACGTCGTGCGGCGTCGGCGCGAACATCGAATTGAGCCGGCGATAGCGCAGCACGATCTCGCCCGACGGCGCGACGACGAAGCTGGTCTGGAAATAGAGACCGGGAAAATGTGGGTCGCGTTCATAGGCGTTGCCGGCCAGAAACAGATTCTGCGCCGCCGCGACCGCACCCAGCGCCGCATATTCCGGCCCATCCATGTCGAGCGCCGCCTTGTCGGCGAAATCGGGGACGGAAATGCGGCCGGGATAGCTGGTCAGCACATATTCGGGCAGCACCGCGAGCCGAACCGGCGTGCCGCCATATTGCTGGATGAAGATGGCGGAAGCGCGCAGCTTCGTCCCGATCTCGTCGATCATGGCGAGCATCTGCGCGCTGGCCGCGGCACGGTCGGGCTGGCGTTCGACCGATCGCGCGGCGATCTGGAGCGCGAGCGCGGCATAGGGCTTGATCGCGTCGGTCATCTCTAAAGTCCCAGGCTGCCGGGGTTCATCAATCCGCGGGGATCGACGTTCTGCTTCACCGCCTTCAGCAGTGCCCAGGCGCGCGGGTCGCTCGCCTCCTCGAGCGGATAGGTGCGGGCGACCTGCAGATGCGTCGCCCCCAGCTCGCGGAAGATGCGGACGATATCGGCGCGCAGCCGGTCGACGAGCGCGCGCGCGTCCGCATTGGGCGGAAAGCGGTTGAGCCTGGCGAGATGGTCGGCCTCGAGCGAGCGGCAATGGATATCCTCCAATGCGTCGGGCCAGAAGAAGACCGGTTCGATCAGGCAGGTCGAGCGGCTGACCGCGGCCAGCATCGCCCCCGCGGCGACGCCCCGCGCTTCCATTTCGGCGCCATTGTCCGCGAACAGCGCCTGGATGCGGTTCCAGCCCTCGACCAGCCGGCTGTGCGGCAGGAAGCCGTGAACGGGCACCCAGCGCTCACCCTCGGGGCCGACCATCGAATTGACCGGCGGAAAGGGGTTGGCGCGCAATATCTTGGGGATCGTGTTCTCGATCGCCTTGCCGCCGTGCCTCACTGCGATCGCCTCGATCGCCTTCATGTCGGCGTCGACAGCGCGCTGATGCCGCCCTTCTGCGATCAGGTGCAGTGAGAAGGGAACGTCGTCGAGGAAAGAACGGCCCGCCGCGACGACCTTCGCGCCCTCCCTGATCGCCTTGAGCATCGATCCCTGGGCCTTCATCATGTTGACGAGCGATTTCGCATCCTTGCCCAGGCTGTCGCGCTTCATCCGCTGTGACTGGAGATAGGGGTCGAAGCCGAAGCTCTCCGACGCCAGCCCTTCGCGCGCCACCTCGCTCATCGCGCCGAAGAAGGCGGCGGCGTCGGGAAAGGCGAAGGAGCCATAAGCGAAGGCGGTGCCTTCGCGGACCAGCTTCAGCGTGATCGTCGCCTTGACCCCCAGCGCGCCGCAATCGGCGGCGAACAGTCCGGTGATGTCGGGGCCGAAGGGGCGGAAGAAGGCGCTGCCCGTCGACAGGACGCTGCCGTCGGCGAGCACGACCTCGAAGCTCAGCGCGGCGTCGACGACGGTGCCGCCGGCGGCGCCCCAGAAGACGCCGTTCTGACTCATGCCGCCGCCGACCGTGGCGTTGATACCCGACAGCGTGCCCCATGCGAGCGCGCGCAGCCCCTTGGGTTTCAAGGCCCGTTGCAGCTTGTCCCAGGTGCAGCCGGCCTCGACGGTGACCGTCATATCCTCTTCGTCGATGGCGAGGATGCGGTTCATCGCACCGGTGTCGATCAGCAGCGCCCCGGCGTTCGGCGGCAGGTAACCGCCGGTATAGCTCATGCCGCCGCCGCGCGGGACGATAGCGACGCCTTGCGCGGTCGCGGCCGCGACGCCGCGCGCCAGCATTGCCGTGTCGGTGGGGCGGAACACCGCGAGCGCGGTGGGGCCGTTGCTGAACACGTCCTGCGAATAATAGCGCAGTTCGGCGGCATCGGTGATCAGCGCCCCGGCGCCGACCGCGGCGGCGATGGCGGACAGTGCGGTGTCGTCGGCGGGTGCAAGCGTTGCCATGTCAATTCCCCGCCGGAAGCGTCTTGGGATCGGGATAGCGGCCGAGTGCCAGCAGCAGGGCGCCGCCGACCGCGAACATGCCCATCGCGGCCATCAGGATCGGATCGTAGCTGCCGGTGCGGTCGCGGACCAGACCATAGAGAATGGGCGAGATCGCCGATCCGATCGCGAAGGGCATATAGAGCACGCCATAGATGCGGCCATAATGCGCCATGCCGAAATAGCGGGCGGCAAGATAGGCGATGACGTCGGATTCGGTGCCGGCCGCGAAGCCGAGCAGGAAGCCGCCGACGATGACGTGGCTCAGTGCCGCGTCGGTTCCCATCAGCAGCCAGCAGGCGATGGCGGGCAGCAGCAGCGCCGGGAAGGCGACGCCGGGCGCCCAGAAGCGGTCGAAGAGGAAGCCGACGAGCAGCCGCCCGACGAGGATGCCGATGGCCACCACGCCGAGCACGCTCGCGGCGACCTCGGCCGAAAAGCCGTGGAAACCGACGATCTGCGCGATGTGGATGTGCGCGCCGCCATAGGCGATGGCGGTCAGCAGGATCGACGCTAGCAGCACCCAGAAGCGAAAGCCGCGCACTGCCTCCTTCAGGGTGAGGCCGAAGATCGCGCCGCTCGCGTCGGCGACCCCCGCCGGGCGCTCGTCGGGCCTCGGTTCGCGGAACCAGACATAGGCGATGGGGATGGCGACGAGCAGCGGCAGCAGCGCGACGACCGGGAAAGCCACGCGCCAGCCGCCCAGCGAAATCGCCTTCTGGGCGATCTGCGGCACCACCATGGCGGCGAGGCTGGTGCCAAGCAGCATGATGCCCAGCGCCAGGCCGCGATGGCGGCTGAACCACAGGCTGATCGCGCGGCTCCAGGTGACCGGGGTCGAGCCGATGCCGATCGCGCCTAGCACCGCCCAGAACAGCAGATAGCCCGTCTCGGACGCGGGAAGGAAATAAAAGGCCCCGAAGACAATCCCGAACAGCAGCAGCGACCAGAGCACGACGGGGCGCACCCCGTAGCGGTCCGAAAGCCCGCCGAACACGGGCGCCATCAGCGCCGCGATGATGCCGAAGACGGTGACGCCGGCGCTGACCGCCGCGAAATCCCAGCCGAATTCCGAACTGATCGGCCCCATGACGAGCGGCAGGACGTTGAACGGCAACGGCGACGCGCCGCAGGCGACGCCGATCAGCGCCGCCGCGAGCGGGCGCGCCCCCAGTTTGAATTCGGAGCGCTCTCCGGTGGCGATCGTCATGCCTGGTTCGTTCCCTCGTGAAATGGCATAATCGGGCGGCATCCCGGAAACGCTCCCAGATGCCGCCCGGACACCGCGCTCGCTGTGCGGCGTCCGGGCGGATGGTTTAGAAATTATAGCGCGCGCGCACCATCCAGCTCATCGGCTGGTCGATGTAACGCGTGTTCACGAGCGATGTATTCGCCGCGACCTTGTTGAGGCAATTGGTGCAGGCGACCGAGAATTGCCACGCCTTGTCGGGGCCGTTCAACGCCAGATTGGCGTTGACGAACCATGCCGACGGCGCGAACGACCCGGTCAGGATATCGCCGCCATAGGGATTGGCCGGATAGGTGCCGTTCGCCCCCGTGGCCTCGCCCGAATAGATGGTGTAGTTGGCCGAGGCGGTTTCCTGCGAGCTGCGATAGCTGGCGTTGATCGACGGCACGAGCGACATGCCGCTGCTTCCCAGCGGCAATTCATAGCTGCCGCCGAGCGCGATCGTCCATTTGGGCGTGCGCGTGGGGTCGGCGATCTCGCCCTCCGGGGTGATGATGCCCGCGCCGCAGGCGGCCGTGGTGCCGGTTCCGCCCGGAACATTGTCCGCGGCCAGCAGCGCCTGGCACGCGCGCTGCTGCGCGATGACCGACTGGATGCCATATTCGTCGAAATCGGGCGCGTCGGGATCGATCTTGTACTTGGCGTCCTGATAGCCCGCGTTGACATAGAGGTTGAGCCCGTCGACCGGAACGACGACGAATTCGGCTTCGACGCCCCGGTTGCGCAGATTGGCGAAGTTGCGGGTGATGAAGGTCGCCGATCCGGTCGCGCTGACCAGCGCCGAGGGGGTCTGGAGATCGGTGACGTCGGCGTGGAAGAAGGTCAGGTTGGCGCGCACCCGGTGGTCGAGCCAGTCCGACTTGATCCCCGCTTCATAGCTCCACACCTTTTCGGGGCCGAAGGGCAGAAAGGCGTCCGGCGTCGTGGCGCGCGCGTTCCAGCCGCCCGACTTGAACCCGCGCGTCGCCGAGGCGAAGAGCAGGATGTCGTCGGTCGCCTTGTAGTTGACGGCAAAGCGGGGGGTCCACAGCTTGGCCTTCAGCGTATCGGGGATGGCGAGCCCCGACGGGCCGACCAGATTGGCGGTGGCCAGGCAGCCTGCCTCCAGCGTGCCGTCGTTGCAGCTCGCGCGGTTGTCGTGCAGGTCGACGGTCTTGGTCTCGTCGGTGTAGCGGATGCCCGCGGTCAGCTTGAACCGGTCGGTAACATTGACATCGACCTGCGCATAGCCGGCAAGCGCTTCGGTGGTGTTGCGCAGGATGCGGTCGGCGAGCACCAGCGTCGTGGTCGGCGACAGGGTGAAGGTGTCGGCGAAATCGGTGCGATTCTCCTCGCGAAGGTAGAAGGCACCCGCGACATAATCGACCAGCCCGTCGGCAAAGCTGCCGTTGACCTTGATCTCCTGGCTGATCTGTTCGTGCTGCCCGTCGGTCAGGATCGCGAAGCCGCCGCGTTCATAACCGACGACGGGGGGAACCGGGTTGGACAGCGACGGGCCGCTGCGTCCGTCATAGAAATCGAGCGCATATTGCTGATCCTGGCTGACGAAGCCGGTGATCAGGTTCAGTGTCATCTGGTCCGACAGGTCGATCTCGAAATTCGAGGTGACAAGGTTGGTGCTCGTATAATTTCCCATCAGGAAATATTTCTTGCGGCCGCTGATCGGCAGCGTGGCGAAGGGCGAATCCGGCGAGCTCTTGCCCGACGGAATGCCGGTCGTCGCGAACCGCCCCTTGCAATCGGTCGGATCGGCCGGGTTGCAATCGAAGTTCAGGATATTCTCGCCGTTCGCGACGATATGCGCAAAGGAGCCGTTCCAGCGCACCGACGGGCTCAACTCACCGTGAATTCCCAGCCGGACGCCCCAGCCGTCGTCGTCGTTGATCCGCTGGCCAGTGGTGACGTTCTTCGTGAAACCATCGTCGTCCTGCCAATAGCCGCTGAGCTTGATCGACAGCGAGTCGGCCAAGGGAATGTCGACCGATCCGCGCGCGACCTTCTTGTCGTAGCGGCCATAGCCGATCTCGGCATAGCCCGCGAATTCCTTGCCGGGTTCCTTGAGGATCACGTTGACCGCGCCGCCGGTGGTGTTGCGACCGAACAGCGTCCCCTGCGGTCCGCGCAATACTTCGACGCGCTCGACGTCGAACAGGTTGATATTGTTGGCGTTCTGGCGGCTCAGATAGATGTCGTCGACATAGGTGCCGACCGGCGGATCGAAGGTCGGGATGGTCTCGGTATTGCCCAGCCCGCGCAGGTAAAAGGCGTTGGCGGAGCCGATGCCGGTGTTGTTCATCGACACCAGATTGGGAACGAAGCGGCCCAGTTCGAGCGTGTTGGACACCCCTTGGCTGCGCAACTGATCCGACGAAAAGGCGGAGATCGCGATCGGGACGTCCTGCGCGCTTTCCGACCGGCGCTGCGCCGTGACGACGATGTCCTGGATTCCGCCGGCGGCGGATGCCTGGGCATCGGATGCGGTGTCGTCGGCGGTCTGGGCATAGAGCGGCGCGGCACAGAGACCTGCCGACAGGGCGGCGCTGGCGGCAAACAGGCGATGTTTCATTTCATGGCTCCCTCGGGTCCGGATGGGGTCGTTCGACCTGCAGACTTTTTTGTAATTTGTCCGGACAAATTTTCATGTAATGATAAGGCTGTCAAGCGGCCTCGAAGGCCGAGGGAGGATTTTGCGATGATGTTTTCCGATCTGGCCTACCCCAGTCTCGTCTATTTTCACTTGTTTCTGTTCGTGTTGTGGCTCGGCGGCGACGTCGGCGTTTTTCTCGCCGGGCAGCATTTCCGAAAGCGCCGGATCTACTCCCTCGACCAGCGAATCGCCCTCCTGAAGCTGCTCGTGCTGATCGACATGACCCCGCGGACGGCCTGGGCGCTGATGGTGCCGGTGTCGCTTTCGGTGGTCGCGCTCGGCGGCTTCTGGGCGGTGCCCGCGGGCATGCTGATCGGGGCCTGGATCGCCGGACTGGCCTGGCTCTGGCTGGTGTGGGACGCGCATTTCCAGGACATGACGCCGCGCGCCGCGCGCAACCGGCGAATCGAATTCTGGCTCAAGAATGCGATCACCGTCGGTTATCTGGGACTCGGCGCGGTGTCGCTGGTTTCGGGCGCGCCGCTGGTCGAGAAATGGCTCGCGGCCAAGGCGCTGCTGTTCGGGCTGATCTTCGTCGCCGCGATCATGATCGACGTTGCCTTCAAGCCGGTGGGCCCGCAGCTCGCGCGGCTGCTGGAGGAGGGGTCGAGCGACGCGACCGAGGTGCCGCTCCGCCGTACCATGGACCGGACCCGCATCTGGGTTTTCATCGTCTATGCCCTGCTGATCGTCACCTCCTACCTCGGCACGGTGAAGCCATTTTGATGGAAAATCATGGCGAAGCGCTTTTGCGCTTGACTTATAATTTGTCCGGACAAATTCTTTAGGCATCAACAGGGAGGTTCGAGCGAGATCATGGCCATCGGCCTGTCATCCTTATTGTTCGTGCCCGGCAGCAAGCCGGACCGTTTCGACAAGGCCTTGTCGACCGATGCGGACCTGATCTGCATCGATCTGGAGGATTCGGTCCCGGCGGAGGGGAAGGCCTCGGCGCGCGCGGCGGCGATCGCCGCCATCGGCCGCGGCGACCCCCGGCTGGTGCTGCGGATGAACGGCGTCGCGACGCGCGCGGGGATCGAGGATCTGCTGGCGCTGGCCGACGCGCCGGTTCGCCCGCCGCTGCTCTTCGTCCCGATGGTCGAGAGTCCGGCCGAGATCGCGATTGCGGTCGCGATCCTCGGCGACGGCGCCCCCGGTATCGTGCCGCTGATCGAAACGGTGAAGGGGCTCGGCGCCGCGCCCGCGATCGCCACCGCGCCCGGCGTCGCGGCGATGATGTTCGGCGGCGGCGATTTCGCGGCCGAACTGGGGGTGGAGATCGCGTGGGAACCGTTGCGCACGGCGCGCGGCCTGTTCGCGATGGCGTGCGCGGGGGCCGGAATCCCGGCGATCGACGTGCCGTTCGTCCGCCTCGACGATGCGGACGGCCTGCGCGACGAGACCGCCGCGGTCAAGGCGCTCGGTTTCGCGGCCAAGGCGGCGATCCACCCCGCTCAGGTCGACACGATCAACGCCCTGTTGCGGCCCACGGCGGAGGAGATCGCCGAGGCGCAGGAGGCGCAGAGGATTTACGACGCCGCCGGCGGGGCCGCCGTTCGGTTCAACGGCCGCATGCTCGAAGCCCCGATCATGCGGCGCTATCAAAGGATATTGGCAATGCGGAGCAAGCAGGATGCGTGATGGTGTGATCGAGGTGGCCCCCGGGCGGTTTCGCGAGAGTTTCGGGCGGGCCTATGAGGATTTCGTCGTCGGGCATGTCTATGAACATCGGCCCGGACGCACGATCACCGACGCCGACAATGTGTGGTTCACGCTGCTGACGATGAACACGCATCCGGCCCATTTCGACTATGAGTTCGCCAAGAAGACCGAATTCGGCAAACCGCTGGTCTGTTCGCCGCTGACGGTCGCGCTGATGGTCGGGATGAGCGTTTCGGATCTGAGCCAGAAGGCCGTCGCCAATCTGGGCTGGGACAATATCAAGCTGACCCATCCGATGTTTCCGGGCGACACCCTCTATGCCGAGAGCGAAGTGATCGAGAAGCGCGAATCGGGCTCGCGCCCCGAACAGGGCATCGTCACGGTAAAGACGATCGGCAAGAACCAGCACGGCGACGTGGTGTGCACCTTCAACCGGACGATGCTGATCTGGAAGCGCGGCTTCGGCCCCGTCGACGATTGAGGAGCGCAGCAGGCATGTCCGAGCAATTTCAACGCCATATCGATCCGGACGACGAAGCCGCGCTTCTCGACACGATCGACCGCTGGATCGAGCGCGACGTCCGGCCAGTGGTGATGCACCACGACCATAACGACATCTGGCCCGCCGAACTGGTCGAGCAGATGAAGGAGATGGGGCTGTTCGGCGCGACGATCGGTCAGGAATATGGCGGCCTCGGCCTGCCGGCGACGACCTATGCCAAGATCATCATGCGCGTGTCCGCCTGCTGGATGGCGATCACCGGCATCGTCAATTCGCATCTGATCATGGCGGCGGCGGTCGAACGTTTCGGCACCGAAGCGCAGAAGCGGACCTGGCTGCCCAAATTTGCCAGTGGCGAGATTCGCGGCGGGCTGGCGCTGACCGAGCCGGATGCGGGAACCGACCTGCAGGCCATCCGCACCACCGCGGTGCGCGACGGCGACGACTATGTCATCAACGGGACGAAGACCTGGATTTCCAATGGAATCCAGGGAAGCTGCTTTGCGCTGCTGGTGAAGACCGACCCGAAGGCCGAACCGCGGTACAAGGGCATGAGCTTCTTCATCGCGCCCAAGGGCGAGGGTTTTGCCGTCGGCAAGAAGTTCGACAAGCTCGGCTACAAGGGGATCGACAGCGCCGAACTGATCTTCGACAATTACCGCATCCCGGCCGCCAACCTGATCGGCGAGGTCGAGGGGGAGGGGTTCTTTCAGGCGACCGGCGGGCTCGAGCTCGGCCGGATCAACGTCGCGGCGCGCGGCGTCGGCCTGGCCGAAGGATCGCTGCGGCTGGCGACCGAATATGCGCAGATCCGCAAGACGATGGGCAAGCCTATCGCGCAGCATCAGGCGATCCAGCTCAAGCTGGGCGAGATGGTGACGCGGGCCGAGGCGGCGCGCCTGCTGGTGGATCAGGCGGCGCGGGCCTATGACCGCGGCGAGCGCTGCGACATGGAAGCGGGGATGGCCAAATTCTTCGCGTCCGAGGCCGCGGTCCGCAATTCGGAAGAGGCGATGCGCATTTTCGGCGGCTATTCCTATTCCAAGGAATATGAAATCGAACGCTTCTATCGCGATGCGCTGCTGATGTGCATCGGCGAGGGCACCAACGAGATGCAGCGGATGATCATCGCGAAACAATGGCTGAAAAGGAATCCGGTGTGACGGTGCGCCTTCCCCTCGCGGGTTACCGGATATTGTCGGCCGAGCAATATGGCGCCGGTCCCTATGGCACCATGTTCCTGGCGCAGATGGGGGCGGAGGTCATCAAGATCGAATCGCCGCAGGCGGGCGATACCGCCCGCGCGGTGGGCCCGCATTATCTGCGCCCCGGCGAAAGCCTCTACTTCCAGACCTTCAACCTCAACAAGAAGTCGCTGACGCTCGACCTCAATACCGCCGAGGGGCAGGCGATCCTCCATCGCCTCGCCGCGTCGAGCCACGCGATGGTCAACAATCTGCGCGGCGACCTGCCCGAACGCCTCGGGCTGACCTATGCGGCGATGAAGGAAGCGAACCCGGCGATCGTCTGCGCCCATCTGTCGGCCTATGGCCGCGACAATGAACGCGCGCGCTGGCCGGGTTACGATTATCTGATGCAGGCGGAGGCGGGCTGGCTCGCGCTGACCGGCGAGCCCGAGGCGCCCCCGACGCGCGCCGGCCTGTCGCTGGTCGATTTCATGACCGGCACGATCATGACCATCGGCCTTCTCGGCGCGCTCATCGACGCGCAGCGTTCGGGCGTCGGGCTGGACATGGACGTCGACCTGCTGTCGGCGGCGGTCCATCAGACGAGCTATCCCGCGGTCTGGTATCTGAACGAAGGCGATGTGACGACGCGCGCGCCGCGGTCGGCGCACCCGTCGGTGACCCCCAGCCAGATGGTGCGCGCCGCCGACGGCTGGGTCTTCGTGATGGCGCAGCTTCCCAAATTCTGGGGCATATTGGTTGACCGCATCGGCCATCCCGAGCTCGCGGCGGATTCGCGCTTCGCGACGCCCGCCGACCGGCTCGCCAACCGCGATGCGCTGACCGACATTCTCGACGGCATTTTCGGCGCGAAGCCGGTGGCGCACTGGATAGACCTGCTCGCGGGGCATATGCCGGTGTCGCCGGTCCATGGTCTCGATCAGGCGCTCGACAATCCTTATCTGGCCGAAAAGGGCATGATCGACACGATTTCGCATCCCGACCGGGACGATCTGCGCGTGCTGTCCAATCCGATCCGCTTCGACGGCGAGCGCCTGCCGAACCGCGCCGCGCCGCTGCTCGGCGCCGATACCGACGCTATCCTGGCGGGCGAGGGCTTCGGCGCGGATGAAATCGCCGCGCTGCGCGAAAAGGGCGTAGTCTGATCCGATGGGCAAGCTTTCCGGCATCAAGGTCGTCGACCTGTCGCAGTTCCTGCCGGGGCCGATGCTGTCGCTGATGATGGCCGACCAGGGGGCCGAGGTGATCAAGGTCGAGCCGCCGTCGGGCGATCCGGCGCGCACCCAGGCACCTTTCGAGGCGGGGCAGTCGATCTGGTTTCGCAATCTCAACCGCGGCAAGCGGAGCGTCGCGCTCGACCTGAAAAGCGACGCCGGCCGCGCCGCGCTGTGGGCACTGATCGACGAGGCGGACGTGTTCGTCGAGGGATTCCGGCCCGGCGTTGCCGCCCGGCTGGGCTTCGGCCATGATGCCGTGGCGGCGCGCAACCCGCGCATCGTCTATTGCTCGATTTCGGCCTTCGGGCAGCAGGGCGCGCTCGCCGATCATCCCGCGCACGACATGGCGGTTCAGGCGCTGGCGGGCTTCCTGTCGGTCAACGACGGTCCCGACGGTACGCCCGTCGTCCCCGGTGCGCCGTCGGCGGACATGGCGGCGGGACTGACTGCGCTGTCGGCGGTGCTGATGGCGCTGCTGGGCCGCGAAAAGAGCGGTTGCGGCGACTATGTCGATATCGCCATGTTCGATTCGCTGCTGCCGTGGTGCGCGCATACCGCGGGCGAGGCGATCGGCGGCGGCACGGCTCCGACCTCGTCGACCCAGCGCTCGCTGGGCGGCGCGGCCTTTTACAACGTCTATGAAACCCGCGACGGACGGCACGTCGTGCTGGGCGGGCGCGAGGCCAAGTTCGTCGCCAATCTGCTCGAAGCGCTGGGGCGGACCGATCTCGTCCCGCTGGGCGCGGAGCCGCCGGGACCGGCGCAGCAGCCGTTGACGGATTTCCTGCGCGACACGTTCCGCACCCGCACTCGCGACGAATGGGTGGCGTGGTTCGCCGACAAGGATGTCGCCTTTTCCCCCGTCCTCGATTTTCGCGAGACTTTCACGTCGCCGCACGTCGCGGAGCGCGGGCTGGTGGCTGGTCTGGACGGCGCGCACCACATCGCCCCCGCGATCCGCTTTGCCGGCGAGGCGGCCTGGACGCCGGTCGCGGCGCCGGAACTGGGCGCCGATGACTGATCCGCTACTTATCCACCTCGATGTGCATCGAGTAGGCGAAGCGGTCGCCGGGATGGAGGCTCGCCGACACCTCGACCACGCGCCCGCCGACGTCGAAATAGCAGCGCAGGATTCGCAGGCACGGGCTGCGGCGCGGGATGCCGAGCTCGGCGGCGACCGGCGCGCTTGCGGGGACCGCCTGGATATCCTGCGTCACGCTGGCGATCCGGACGCCCGACAGCCGTTCGAGCTGGCGGAATATCGTCGCCTCGTTCAGGCGAATATCGCGCGCCGCGGCTTCGAGGTCGGGGTGGATATAGGCATCGGTCAGCGCGATCGGTTCGGCCTGGCCCGGCCGCGTCCGCAGGCCGCGAAAATGGAACCAGCGCCCGCCCGCCGCGGCGCCGATATGCACCGCCAGCTTCCTGGGCAGCGGTACCATGCCGTGCGCGGTGAACAGATATTTGGTGTCGCGCGCATATTGCAGGATTTCGCCGACGTTGGACAGCGGCTGGTGCAGCGCACCCCCGCGCGCCGACGCGGGCTGGATGATCGTGCCCGACCCGCGGCGGCGCTGGATCAGCCCCTCGGTCTGCAGCGAGCGCAGCGCCTCGCGCACCGTGAAGCGGCTGATGCCGTATCGCGCGCACAGGGCGCTTTCGGTCGGAAACTGCGCCGGGTCGGAATAGTCGCCGCGCAATATCCCCGCGCGCAAATCGTCGGCGATCTCCTGATAGCGCGGCTTGCGGGCCGGGCTTCCGGTCGTTCGCTCATGGGCCTGCAAGATGCTCCTCCCCATTCATCTGATCATGTTCCGGACATTTTCCGGTGAGCCGCGCCGACCATAGCCTAATCGAACGGATTGCAAAGCATCTGCAACGGCCGGTCGCGAAAAATGTCCGGACAAGGGCGCGACTCCACCTGCTCGACTGGCTGGGGTGCGTCGCGGGCGCCCGGCGCTCCGACATCGGCCGGATCCAGTCGGGCCAGCGCGGCGAGCCGGCGGCGGCGAAGGCGGCGTGGCTCGGCAATGTGCTCGAGATGGACGATGTCCACCGTACCGCGCTGCTGCATCCCGGGCCCGTCGTCTGGCCGACCGTGCTGTCGCTCGGTGACGATTCGCTCGACGCGGCGCTCGACGCCGGGGTTCGCGGCTATGAGGCGATGATCGCGGTCGGATCGATGCTCGACGGGCGCCATTATGCCCATTGGCACAATACGGCAACCGCCGGATGTTTCGGCGCCGCGGCGGCGGCCGCCTGCCGCCTGTCCGCCGGCAACGCGCAGACGGTCGCCGCGCTGGGGCTAGCCGGCTCGGTGACCGGCGGCCTCTGGCAGATGCGGCACGAGCCGGTCCTGGCGAAGCAATGGCATCTGTCGCATGCCGTGACGACAGGCCTCGCGACCGCGCGTCAGGCGGCGGCGGGCGTGACCGGGCCGCGCTTCGTCCTCGAAGGACCGCAGGGCCTGTTCGCCGCGACCTGCGACGCGCCGAAGCCGCTCGATCTCGGCGACGAGTGGCGGATCGGCGAGGTCAGCTTCAAGCCGTGGGGCGCCTGCCGCCATGCCCATCCCGCGATCGACGCCGCGCTTGAGCTCAGGGCGCAGGGCGCGCTCGATGGGCGGGTGACCGTGTCGACCTATCGCGACGCGCTGCTGTTCTGCGACCGGCCGGACCCGATAACGGTGATCGACGCGAAATTTTCGCTGCAACATGCGGTCGCGATCGTGATGGAGCGCGGCGCCCCGCAGCTCGCCGACTTCGAACCCGACGCCATCGCCGCGCTCGCTCTGGCGCGCGCGCGGGTCGTGGTGGCCGAGGATGCCGGCTTCACCGGCGCTTACCCTGCGCATTTCGGCGCCGCGCTGTCGACCGCGAAGGGCGCGGTCACGCTGGCCGATACGCGCGGCGATCCCGAGCGACCGCTGTCCGAAGCCGGAGTCGTCGAAAAGGCGCGGGCGCTGATGGCGTGGGGCGGGGTCGATGACGGAGCGGCCGCCGAAGCGGTCGACCTGACACTGCGGGGCGACCGCGCCTCCGATCTCGTCCGGCTGCTGGAGGCGTGGCTGTGACCGCGACCCGCGCCATCCTCGATTTCGCGCGCGCCGGGCATCGGTTGCCGCCCGCGGTCCGCGACGCGGCGATCCATCTGCTCGGCGACACGCTGGCGACGGGGGCGGCGGGGTCGACCGGCCCCGGCGCCGACGGCGTGCTGGCCGCCGCGCAGGGGTGGGGGCAGGGACAGGATGCGCGCGTGATCGCGCGCGGTGTGCGCCTGCCGGCGACGGGCGCGGCCTTCGTCAACGCCTTTCAGATCCATTGCCTCGAATGGGACGCGGTCCACGAACTGGCGGTCGTCCATGCGCTGTCGACGGTGACCGCGTCGGTGATGGCGGCGATCGACCGCCGCGGCGGATGCGATCCCGACACGGCGCTGACGGCGCTGGCGGTGGGCGTCGATATCGCGAGCGGCCTCGGCCTGACGGCGACGACGCCGCTGAGTTTCTTTCGCCCCGCCACCGCCGGCTGCATCGGATCGGCGCTCGCGGTGGCGCGGATCGACGGGGTGGACAGGGTCGCCGACGTGCTGGGGCTCGCCTATTCGCAATGCGCCGGCACCATGCAGGCGCATGTCGAAGGATCGATCGCCCTGCCGCTGCAGATCGCCGGCGCGGCGCGGGCGGCGATCACCGCGGTCGATCTCGTGAAGGCCGGGCTGACCGGGCCGCACGACGCGCTCGAAGGCCCGTTCGGCTATTTCAGCCTGTTCGACGCGGGCGATCCGGCCGCCTATGCCGCCGGTCTCGGCGAGGTCTGGCGGATTGCGGAGGTCAGCATCAAGCCCTTCCCCTCGGGCCGCGCCAGCCATGCGGTGCTCGCGACGCTCGACGCGCTGCTGCGCGAAGGCGCGATCGACGCCGGGTCGGTGGCGCGGATGGAGGCGCATGTGCCGCCGCTGATCCAGCGGCTGGTCGGGCGTCCGTTCCGGCCCGACATGACCCCCGCCTATGCGCGGCTGTGCCTGCCGCTGCTGGCGGCGCTCATGCTCACCGACCGGCGCATCGACCCGCGCCGCTTCACGCCCGCGACCTTCGGCGATCCCGCGATCGCCGCGCTGGCGTCGAAGCTCGACGTCCTGCTGGACGGCAATGACGATCCCAACGCGCTTTCGCCGCAGCGTCTGGTCGTGACGCGCGACGACGGTTCGGTCGTCGAGCGGATCATTCCCGCGACGCTGGGCCATCCCGATGCCGCGATGAGTGCCGCGCAGACCGCCGCCAAGCGCGACCTGGCGCGCGAACTGGCGGCCGGCGAGCCCGACCCCCGCCTGTTTTCCGATCCCCTGTCCTATGTCACCCGTCCGGAGCCAGCATGACCTTTCCGACCTATTTCGAAGCCTTCGACGCGCGGCAGATGCTCGACGACTATCCAGTCGGCGACGCCTTCACCGCGCGCTACACCGCGATGAGCCGCGACGAGCTCCGTGCGCTGCAGAACGAACGCTTCCTCAAGCTGATGAAGCGCGGATGGGAGATTCCATTCTATCGGCGCCTGTGGGGCGCGAAGGGGATCGAGCCGGGCGACATCCGCAGCCTGGAGGACATCGTCAAGCTGCCGGTCTATGACAAGAGCGACCTGATGGCCTCGATCGCCGAGCATCCGCCCTATGGCGATTTCGGCGGCATGGGCGGCCCGGAGCGCGCGCCGACCATCTTCCACACCACCTCGGGCACCACGGGCCGCCCGCAGGCGCTGCTGTTCGGGCCCAAGGGACGCGAGGTCACCAACCTGCTGGTCGGCCGCATGTATCGCTGGCAGGGGGTCGGGCCCGAGGACGTCGTCCAGTCGGTCTATGGCCACGGCATGATCAACGGCGGCCATTATATCCGCGAGGCGGTCACCCATTTCACCAATTCGATCTTCCTGTCGGCGGGCACGGGGATCGAGACGCGATCGGTCAACCAGGTCGGGCTGATGGCCGATTTCAACGTCTCGGTGCTGGTTGGCTTCATCGACTATATCCGCAAGCTCGCCGAAGTGGCGCAGGCGGAGGGGATGCTCGACCGCATCGGCATCCGGATGATCTGCGGCCATCTGGGAACGGAGGATCGCGCCAGCGTCGAAAAGGCATGGGGTGGGGCGAAGGCCTATGACTGGTACGGGGTGGGCGACACCGGATCGATCGCGGGCGAGGGGCCGGAACGCGACGGCCTTTATGTCTGGGAGGATGCGCAATATCTGGAACTGCTCGACGTCGATAGCGGCGCCGCGGTCGATGTCGGCGCGACCGGGGACATGGTCGTCACCTGCCTGTTCAAAGACGATATCGCCCCCTGCATCCGTTTCAACACCCACGACATCACGCACGAGCTGAGCGGCGCCAACCAGACCGGCATGGTGTTCCGGCGCATCGCGGGCTTCAAGGGCCGCAGCGACAATATGGTCAAGCTGCGCGGCATCAACGTCTTTCCGCACGCCATCGGGGCGCTGATCGAGAATCGCCCCGACCTGACGGGCGAATATGTCTGCCACCTGACGCGCGACGCGGCCGGGCGCGACGACATGCGCGTCACGCTGGAAAGCCGCGGCGGCACCGACGCGGATCAACTGGCCGCGCTGCTGCGACAGGGGCTGGGGGTCGAGGTGTCTGTCGCGCTGGTCGGGGTCGGAGAGACGGCGGCCGCGACGCAGATCGACGTGCGCCAGAAACCCATCCGCCTGATCAACGAGCGCAAGCTGTGACCGGCGCGCACCGCCTCGACATCGGCGGTCTGCACGCGGCCTATGCGGACGGGCGGGCGACGGCGGCGGCGGTTGTCGATCATTATCTGGCGCGCATCGACGCGCACGACTCCGCGATCGGCGCCTATGTCGAGGTCGACCGCGCGGGCGCGCGTGCCGCGGCGGTGGAGAGTGACCGGCGCATCGCCGCCGGCGCCGCGCGGCCGCTCGAAGGCGCGCCGATCGCGGTCAAGGCGAATATCGCAGTGCGCGGGCTCGAATGGAATGCGGGCATGGCGGTGCGGCGCGGCATCGTCGCCGATGCCGACGCCGAAAGCGTCGCGCGGCTGCGCGCGGCGGGGGCGGTGATCCTGGGCACGGTCAACATGCACGAGGCGGCGCTGGGCGCGACGACCGACAACGCCTGGTTCGGCCGCACGATCAACCCGCACCGCGAGGGCCATACTCCCGGCGGGTCGTCGGGGGGCAGCGGCGCGGCGGTCGCGGCGGGACTGTGCGCCGCCGCGCTCGGCACCGACACCCTGGGATCGGTGCGGATTCCGGCGGCCTATACCGGCGTCTACGGGATCAAGCCGACCCACGGCGCCGTTCCCGACGACGGGCTCGTGCCGCTGAGCCGGGAACTGGACAGCATCGGCCCGATCGGCCGCTCGCTCGGCGATCTGGAGGCGCTGCTCGCCGTGCTGTGCGACGCCGCCGAGCCCGCACCCGCGCCGACGCGCCTCGTCCTGCTCGACGGGTTCGACGATCTCGATTGCGAACCGGCGGTGCTCGCCGCCTACGACCGCGCGCTGGCGCTGCTGGCCGATATGCCGCGGTCGACGCTGGCGCTGCCCGACAGCGCCGCCGACGTGCGCTTTGCCGGGTTCGTGGTCGCGGCGCGCGAGTTGATCGGCCATCTCGGCCCGGCGCGGACCGCAAGCGCCGACGGCCTGTCCGACGAACTGCGCTTCCTGCTCCACTATGCCGACAGCCGGTCCGCGGACGATGTCGCACGCGCCGGGGTGATCCTCGCGCGGACGCGCGCCGCGGTGCGCGACGCGGTGGGCGTCGACGGCGTGCTGCTGATGCCGACCGCGCCGCAGGTCGCCTTCGCGCACGGCGGCCGTCCCCCCGTCACCCAGGCGGCCTTCACCGCCTTCGCCAATATCGCGGGGCTACCGGCGATCAGCCTTCCCGCGGGGCTCGACGACGGCGGCCTGCCGCTCGCGGTGCAACTGGTCGGCGCCGATCATGGCGAGGCGGCGCTGATCGCGCTGGCGCGAACCCTTGATGCCGGGCTGGCCGGCTTCGTCCCGTCCCCCCTGATGTGATCTGAAGGAGAATCCCGATGCGGATCATCGTCCTGTTCAACCTGAAGCCCGATGCCGACCCCGCGGCCTATGAACATTGGGCACGCACGACCGATATTCCCGGCGTCAATGCGCTGGCGTCGGTCAGCGATTTCCAGGTCCACCGCGCGACCGGCGTTCTGGGCAGCGATGCGCCGTCGCCCTATGCCTATTTCGAGGTGATCGACGTCGCCGACATGGACGCCTTCGGCCGCGATGTGGCGAGCGAGGCGGTGCAGCAGGTCGCGGCGGAGTTTCAGCAGTTCGCCGACAATCCGCAATTCATCCTGACCGAGACGCTGTGATGCGCCGCTTCGAGGGAAAGACCATCGTCGTCACCGGGTCGGGCCGCGACAAGGGGCTGGGGCAGGCGATCCTGCGGCGCTTCGCCGACGAGGGAGCGAATTGCGTCGTCTCCGACCTCGGCCGTCCGGCCGAGCATATGGGCGCGGGCGACATCGGCACGACGGATGAGATGGAGGCGGTGGCCGAGGATTTGCGCGGGCGCGGCGCGCGGGTCGCCGTCGTTCCCTGCGACGTCCGCTCCGAAGAAAGCTGCGCGGCGCTCGCAGACGCTGCGACCGAGGCGTTCGGCTCGCTCGACATCTGGGTCAACAATGCCGGCATAGGCTATATTATGAAGCCGCTGCTCGAAACGAGCGCGAGCGAGTGGGAGGCGGTGATCGGGGTCAATTTGTCGGGCGCCTTTTACGGGACCAAGGCGGCGGCGCGCGCGATGATCGCGGGCGGGCGCGGCGGGCGGATCGTCAACATCGCCAGCCAGGCCGCGAAATCGGGCTTTCCGCATATGGCACCCTATACCAGCTCGAAGCACGGAATGGTCGGCCTTACCCGTTCGACCGCGATCGAGCTGGGGCATCACGGCATCACGGTCAACGCCGTGTGCCCCAATCATGTCACCACCGGCCTCGGCGCGCGGCAGAACGACTATTTCTCAAAGCTGCTCGGCTTCGACAGCGTCGAGGCCTATCTCGACAATATGAAACGCCGGAATCCGATGGGGCGGCCGGGCCTCGGCAGCGACACCGCCGCCGCCTGCGCCTGGCTGGCGTCGGACGACGCCGCCTATGTGACCGGCGAGGCGCTCAACGTCTCGGGCGGCGAGGAGATGCACTGATGATCGAGGAACGGATCGACTGGCCGGACGGCGCGAAGATGGCGCTGTCGGTCGTCGTCAATGTCGAGGAGGGGTCGGAGATGACCGTGGCGCGGGGCGACCGCGGCATGGAGCCGGTCGACGAACTCGGCATCCACATCAAATCGCCGATCCGTAACTATGGCAATGAATCCAACTATCTCTATGGGATCAAGGCTGGCGCGCCGCGCGTCGTCCGGCTGCTGCGCGACTATGACATATTGGCGAGCTGGACCGTGGCGGCGCTCAGCCTGGAAAATCATCCGGAGATCGCGCGGGCTATCGCCGATCTGGGGCACGAGCCGGTCAGCCACGGCTGGCGCTGGGTCCACCAGTTCAAGATGGACGAGGCGCAGGAGCGCGCGTTCATTCGCAAGGCCGTCGCCTCGATCGAAAAAACGGTGGGGGTGCGGCCCTATGGCTGGCTCAGCCGCTATTTCCATACCGACAATACGCGGCGCCTGCTGATCGAGGAGGGGTTCGCCTATCATATGGACGATTATTCGGGCGACGTGCCCTTCTGGGATCGCGACACCGTGCCCGGCAAGCCGATCGCGATCGTGCCCTACCAGCTCGATTCCAACGACATGAAGATGTGGACCGATCCCGCGATGACCCCCGCCCAGTGGCTGGACTATGCCAGGGGCTGCTTCGACCAGCTCTATCGCGAGGGCGAGGCGGGCAACCCCAAGATGATGTCGCTGGGCCTGCACCTGCGCATCATCGGCCGTCCGGGGCGCATCTGGGCGCTCGAACAATTCTTCCGCCATGTGCGGGCGAAGCGGGACGTGTGGATCACGACGCGCCACGCGATCGCGCAGCATCTGGCCAAGGTCGATCCGGCATGAGCTTGCGGCTGGAGAAACAGGGCGCGGTCGCCCATCTGCTGATCGACCGCGCGGCGAAGCGCAATGCCTTCACCCAGGCGATGTGGGAGGATTTCCCGAGGCTGCTGGCCGAGGCGATGACCGATCCGGCGATCCGGGTCGTGCTGCTCCGCTCGGCCGAGTCCGGCATCTTCTGCGCCGGGGCCGACATCGCCGAATTCGGGGCGGGTGCGCTCGATCCCGCGTGGCGCGCGCGGAATCAGGATGCGATCCGCCGCGCGCAGCACGAACTGGCGCGCGCCGAAAAGCCGGTGATCGCGGCGATCGACGGCGACTGCGTCGGCGGCGGCTGCGGCCTCGCTATCGCGTGCGACCTGCGGGTCGCGTCGCCGCGCGCGCGTTTCGGCATCACGCCAGCGAAGCTCGGCCTCGTCTATTCGCTGCACGATACCAAGCGGCTCGTCGATCTGGTCGGCCCGGCGCAGGCCAAGCGCATCCTGTTCACGGCGCAGCTTCTGCCCGCCGAGGAGGCGCTGCGGATCGGGCTGATCGAGATCGTCGACTCCGATCCACTCGGCGCCGTGACCGAGGTCGCCGCGACCATCGCCGCCGCCTCGTCGCACAGCGTCCGCAACACCAAGGCGATCGTCCGCCGCATCCTCGACGGCCAGGCCGACGACGATGCCGAAACGCAGGCGCTGTTCGCCGCCGCCTTCACCGGCCCCGATTTCCGCGAAGGCGTCTCCGCCTTCCTCGAAAAGCGCAAGGCTGTGTTCGAATGAGCGGCGTTCGGACCCACGGGCAGATCCTGGGCGGTATCGTATCGACGCCCGATCTCGACGCGGCGCTAGCCGACTATCGCAATTGCCTCGGCCTCGACCTGATCGGGCAGGGCCTGCTCGACGCGGACCTCGCGGCGAGTTGGGGCTGTCCCGGCAGCGCGGGGGCGCGGATTGCGACGCTTCGGCCGCAAAGCGGCGCGCCTTGCTTCATCCGGCTGGTCGAGGCGCCGCTTCCCGGCGATTTCCGGCCGACGCGCACCTATGGCTGGGCGGCTTACGAACTGACGGTGCAGGATGTGTTCGGATGGCCCGACCGCCTTCGCGGCAGCGGCTTCGACATCGTCGGCCCGCCCAAGGCGCTGGAGGGGCTGCCCTATTTCATCCCGATGCAGGTCACCGGGCGCGGGCGCGAGATGATCTATCTGAACGAGGTGGCGGAGAATACGCCGACCTCCGATCTGCCCAGGGCGCGCTCGCTGACCGACCACATCTTCATCGTGATCCTGGCGACCCCCGATCGCGAGGCGAGCCTGAGATGGTTCGAGACGGCGCTGGGGCTCGATATCTCGTCCAGCTATACGCTCGCCTATTCGATGATCAACAACGCCTTCGGACTGGACGCCGACTATCGCACGACGATCACCATGGTCCAGAAGGGGCGGATGCCGATCATCGAGGTCGACGACTATCCCCCCGAAGCGGCGGTGCGGCAGGGCGATCCGGCGATGCTGCCGCCGGGCAATGCGATGGTCACCCTGGCGGTCGACGATCTCGACGCGCTCGCCGCCGATTTTATCGCGCCGCCCGAGCGCCGCGACGGCCCGCTTTATGCCGGTCATCGCACGGCGACGGTGCGCGGGGTGGCGGGGGAGTTGATCGAACTGGTCGAGATCGGCTGAACCGTCGCACCGCTCGGCGTCAGGGCAGCAGCAGGGTTGATCCCGTCGTCCGGCGGCCTTCGAGGTCGCGGTGCGCCTGCGCGACATCGGCGAGCGCATAGCGCTGGCCGATGCTGATCCGGACCTTTCCCGTGCGCAGCATCTCCCACAGCCGTGCCACCCCCGCAGCGCGCTCGGCCGGTTCGGCATAATAATGATAGAGCATGGGCCGCGAATTATAGAGCGAGCCCTTCGTCGCCAGCACGCCCAGATTGACCCCGCCCACCGGCGCGTCGGCATTGCCGTAATTGACGATCAGGCCGCGGAGGCCGCAACTGTCGAGCGACGATTCCCAGGTCGACAGCCCGACCCCGTCGAACACGATGCGCACGCCCTTGCCGCCGGTGAGGTCGCGGACGCGCTTCGCCGTCTCCTCGCGCTGATAGAAGACGATATGGTCGGCCCCGGCGGCCCGCGCCTCGGCGGCCTTGCTTTCGGTGCTGACGGTGCCGATCACCGTGGCGCCGACGGCCTTCAGCCACTGGACCAGGATCAGCCCCACGCCGCCCGCCGCCGCGTGGACGAGCACGGGCCAGCCTGCTTCCACGCGCGCGCAGCGCTCGACCAGGAATTCGGCGGTACAGCCCTTGAGCAGCGCGGCTGCGGCGGTCTCGTCGTCGATGTCGTCGGGAAGGGCGAAGAGCGAAGCCGCGGCGATGTTGCGGCGGGTCGCATAGGCGCCGCGCTCGGGGCCGAAATAGCCGATGCGCTGTCCGGGTGCGAAGCCCGCGACCCCGGCGCCCGCCGCCTCGACCACGCCGACGCCCTCGACCCCCAGTTCGGCGGGAAGCTCGACCGGATAGATGCCGCGGCGATGATAGGTGTCGATGAAATTGAGGCCCAGCGCCGTGTGACGGACGCGAACCTCGCCCGCCGCGGGCGGCGGCAGCTCGACATCGTGAAAGACGATGACGTCGGGACCGCCCAGCGTCTCGATGCGCGCGACCCGCGCCATGCTCTGCCCGCTCCCTACCATGTCTTGCCGCCGACCCAGTCGCCGGCCGCCGCGTTGAACGCGCGGATTTCGATATCGGACCAGATGTCCGCCCGGAAATAGGGGTCCGCTTCGAGCAGCGCGCGCGCCTCGGCGGCGCTGTCCGCCTTCACGACCAGCAGCGACCCGGTGAAACCGCCCGCTTCATCGCGCAGCGGCCCGGCGACCGCCAGCCGGTCGAGCGCCGTCTCGATATGAGCGAGATGCTCCTTCAGCTTTTCCATCCGCGTAGCCGCGGCACCAGGCTTGTCGCGCGTGATGATGGCATAATATCCGGACATGGCGTTTCTCCGTTCGGAGGCGCGGTGGTGGGGAAGGTCGACACCTTTTCCCCGTCACCGCCTCCCATCAAAAGGACTTGCTGACCGTCAGGCCGAACTCCGCCTTGCGCGCGGGCGTGATGCCGAAGGCGCGGGCATAGTCGCCCGTCGGCGTTCGCGGCGCCGGAAAATCGAGATAGCGCAGGATGCCGAGCGGCGTGTCGTCGCCGAGCACGTTGCGGCCATAGAGGGTGACGCGCAGCCCGCTGCCATCCTCGATTCCGAACTGCAGGTTCAGCTTCGTCGAAGCACCGCTTTTGGCCAGGTTGAGCACCTGCGCGAAATAGCTGCTGCGATAGATGACGTCGGCGCCCGAAAAGACCGTCCAGCCGTTGCTGGTGGGGTGACGGAAGCGCAGCCCGACGGTGCCGGTATGCTTCGACACCAGCGGCGGGCGGTTGCCCGCGATCGACGCCGCATCGCGGCAGCCCGGCAGGTCGAGGTTGACCGCCGACCCCGTCTTGCACGCCGTCCCGAGCGATTGCAGCGCCTTTTCGGATTCGACCCCTTTGCGGATCTCGGCGTCGAGGAAGCTGTAGTTGAACTGCAGCTTCAAGATGTCGCCGACCAGCGGCAATTGCCCGTCGAGCTCGATCCCGCGAATGCGGGTGCGGCCGATGTTGACGCTGTAGGAATCGGCGACATTGTCGGCGATATAGGTGTTGGTCAGGACCTGATTCTTGTAGTCCTGCCAGAACAGCGCGAGGTTCAGATAGTCGAAGCCGAAACGCGAGGTCTTGAGCCCGATCTCGTAGTTGATCAGCCGTTCCTCGTCATAGAGCGGGTCGGGCGCGGTCACCTTGTTGAACCCGCCGGGCGAATTGCCCTGCGAATATTGCGCATAGAGCGACAGGCCCGGCGCGGCTTTCCAGTTGACCGTGACGCGCGGCAGCGTCGCCTTGAACGTCGCGGTCCGCACTGCCGCGACGCCGACGATCTGGTCGGGGTCGGGCAGGGTGACGGTGACCAGATAGGCGGGGTCGAAGACATCGCCGACGCGATAGGTCGGGGTTTCGGCACGCACCTTGTCGATCTGGTGGCGCAGTTCGGCGCTGACGGTCACGTTGTCGGTCACGTCGAAGTCGATGCCGCCGAAATAGGCGGTGTTGCGGACCCGCGTACTGTCGCCCAGCAGTTCCGGCCCGACCTCGTTGAGCTCGAGATAATCGGTCAGGTCGCGCTGGCGGTCGATGCTGTGGAACAGGCCGACGCGCCAGCGGAAGCGGTCGGTGCCCGGCGAGGTGATGCGCGCTTCATAGGTCTGCGTCTTGCGGCGGGTGCCGGTGGTCGCCTCGAAGCTCGACTTGCCGCAATCCTGATTGGGCAGTGCGAAATAGGGCGGCAATCCGCACTGGGCGGTCGGCAGGAAGAAGAAGGCGCGGTCATCGTAGGTCTGGTCGACGCCCAGCACTTCGACCAGATCGCTGTATCCCGCCTGAAACGACGCTTCATAGCCTGAACCGCCGATATCCCACGCGATGTCGCCGATGAAGCGATCGGCGTTGCGCGCGAGGCCGGGGCGCAGCAGGCGGTCGGTGTTGACGCCGAAATGCTGCATCGGTTCGACGATGCCGCAATAATAGGGGCGGGTCGACAGGAAGCAGTTGTTAGCGCTCGACGGTTGGAGGCCGATCGCGAAATGACCGTCGTCATCCTCCTGGTGGAGCCAGCGGATCGAGGCGCGGATATCGTCGGTGGGGTCGAGGAACAGCCCCGCCGTATATTGCTTGCTGTTCTGATCGCCCAGCCGTTCGCCGGGTACCGCCTCGTTGCGATACTGGCCGTCGACATCGAAATATTTGGCGCCGGCCTGAAAGCCGATGCCGGGCGCGATCGGCCCCGAGAGCGAGGCGCTGACCTCGCGGCGGTCGAAGTTGCCGATCGTGCCGCTGATCTTGCCTTCGAAGCGGTCGCCGGGGCGTTTGAGCACGACGTTGATCGCGCCGCTGAGTGTTCCGCGTCCGAACACCGCCGATTGCGGCCCCTTGATGACCTCGACCCGCTCGATATTGGCGAGATCGAGCGACGAGAAATCGCCGAAATAGGGCGCTCCGTCGAGGAAGATGCCGACCTTGCCGTCGCTGAACAGGATGTTGGAGGCGCCGCGCATCACCGGCCGGTCGCCGTCGCGGCCGAAGGCTTCCTGGATCTGGAAGCCGGGGGTGAAATCGGCGAGGTCGGTGATGTCCTGCGCCAGCCTGTCGTCGATCGCGGCGCCGTCGAACGCATTGACCGCGATCGGCACGTCGAGGAGCGTTTCCGCGCGCTTGCGCGCCGTGACGACGATCAGGTCGCCGCCGCCGCCCGCCTCGGCCGCCGGCCGATCCACGTCCTGCGCCGCCGCGGGCATCGTCGCCGCGAGCGCCGCCGCGGCGCCGGACATCAGGAGCGCCAGACGGCGCGTCGACATGGCTGGATGTTTCATTGGACCGTTTCTCCCCATCGCTGGCGGGTCTGCCGCCCAGGTCTTATCAGCCTGCTGGTCTTCGAAAAATTTGTCCAGACAAATTATAGTAATTTGTCCGGACATTATGACTCATTCATCCGAATAGTGTTCAAAATACAACAGTAAATCCGGACATATTTGTCCGCACGAATATTCTTGGATGTGGCGCAGGCGATCGCGCCCGCTCGACGCGAGCGTCGGTACCGGCCCGTGCGGCGCTGCGGCCTGCCTAATGGGCGGAAGGCGATGTCGCCGGCGCGGCGGCGCGGCGCCCGTCCACCCATTTCTTGAAGACCGTCCAGGTCGTTTCATTGGGCCGGTCGTCGTCGGTCGGCGGCGGCTGTGTATAATCGGGATAGCGGGCGGCGATTTCGTTCTTGAGTAGCGCCGGCAGCGCATCGAAGCTGTCGAGCTTGGTGCCGACGGCGTTGAAGACGAGCTGCCCCTGCCGCCCGCGCATCTTCATCCACGGCATCCAGTCCGAGATGCGAACCCACGACACCGAGGGGTGGACGGTGGCGACGCGCGTATCGAGAATCTCGTCGGCGCGCGCGATGAAGTCGAATATTTCCATCGCGTGATATTTGCCGCCGATATAATCCTGATAATCGCCTGCCAGGACGTTGTGATAGAAGAGCGGCACCTCCAGCGGCATCGCCAGCCATGGGCCGATGCGCTTGTATCCGAAGCGGAACGGCTTGCCGTCGTCCGAACGGGGAAAGGTCGCGGGGACGTTCACCGGGTCGTTGGCGATGTGCATGACCTCGACGGTCTCGTCCGTCCACGGATTGGTCCAGTCGCGGAGGATGGCGCCGGTCCCGGGATCGGTGAAGATCATCACCTCACGGCTGACCTGGCGATATCCCTTGCCGCGTTTCGGGTCGGTCACCGTCGCGCATTGGCGGATATTCATGCCTTCGCCCGCGAAGAGCAGCCGGTCGGGCTCGCCGTCGACGCGCGAATAGACCTTGCCGGACCAGTAATAGACTGCCGGCACCGCGTCCTTCACCCCGCATTGCGCGCGCTTCATGATCTCGACCGCATCCTCGGGCGCGTCGGGATCGAGCATCCGGGCGGCGGCGGGCGGCGCGGCGAGCAGCGCGAGGGTGCCGCATCCGGCGAGAATCGTCTTGATCACAATCTGTCTCCCCATTTGGCTGGGATCCAAGGCTAGCGCGCTTTTCCCACTCTGCAATATGTCCGGACAAATTAATGGAAAATCGGTACGGATTCTGGTCGGACGCGATCCTATCTGGCGCCTTCCCTTGTCATATAGGCGATGATCGCCCGGCGTTTCGCGGCGTCGGGTTCGCCGCGAAAGCCCATGCGATTGCCCGGCACGACGGCATTGGGATCGGCAATGAAGGCGTCGAGCGTGTTCGCGGTCCAGACGATCCCGCTTTTCTTCATCGCCGCCGAAGAGGCGAAGCTTGGCCGCTGCCCCGCCGGCTGGCCCAGCAGCCCGTGGAGATTGGGTCCGGTGCGCCGTGCACCGCCCGCGTCGAAGCTATGGCAGGCGGTGCAGCTCGACACGACGGCGCGCGGATCGGCGGCCTCGTCGCCGCCGCACCCAGCGAGCGCGAGCGCGGCGAAGACCAGGGAAGACGCGCCGACCCTCATGCCGGCTTCCAGACGCTGAGGACCGCGATCGCCGCGATGAACAGCCACAGCAGCAGCAGCACCGACGTCGCGCGCCCATAGGTGCGCCTGATGATCGCATTGGTCGCATCGGTCGGGCCGTCGCGCGCCATGATCGCCCAGGTGCGGAAGTGCGAGATCAGCGCTAGCCGGATGCCGACTCCGCACAGGATGACGCCGGCGAACAGCGCAAGCTTCCAGCGCAGCCATTCGGGCATCGGCCACGCGGCGCCGATCAGCCCGGTCGCCGCTGCCGCCAGCACCGCCATCAGCGCATAGCGCGAGGCGCGGTCGATGGCGCCCAGCGTCCGGCCGATGCGGTGATGGCGCAGGCGGTGGACCAGTTCGACGAAGCCGAGCCATAGCGCGCCGAAGAGGCCGAAACCGATCGCGGTCGCCGCGCCGCCGGGAATATAGCCATAGAGGGCGGCGATCGCGGGGCCGAGGCTCGCCTGCAGGACCAGCGCATAGCGGACATGCTGGTCGACGTGCATCACATGCTCCATCAGCCGCGTGCGCTCGGCGAAGGGCATGGCATCGCTGTAGGAGACGTAGCGATAGGTGCTGTTGATGACGAATTCGGAGCCGAGCCAATAGCCGAGGACGGCGATATGCGCGGCGAGGAGCCAGGCCGCGATCATGCCCCGATCCCCGCGCGGTCATAGGCGGTCAGTTCATAGGCGGTCTGCATATAGCCGCCGACCGCCGCCTTGAGCAGGATATAGTCGCCATCGTCGGTACACCACAGGTCATAGGGCGGATGTTCGAGGGGCAGGCCCGGAATATCGGTGAAGCGGAAATGCAGCGCCGCGAAGCGGCCGGCCGCGACCTTCAGCGTTTCGCGACCGACGAATTCGATCGCGAGGTCGATCGGGAACAGCATCGGTCCGGTCGCACCGCGATGATCGGGCGACGAAAGCAGGATCGAGCGGAATATCTGCACCCCTGGTCCCCGCGACAGGTCATAGAGGTTGAGCAGGAAGCCGTCGTTGACCATCGCATGATTGCCGAAGGCGATCAGCGGCGCGGACAGTTCGATGCGCTGCGACACGCGCCCCTCGACCGCGGTATGGGCCTCGCATTCGGCCAGCCTGTCCGAAAAGCGGAACCAGCCCGACCCGCGAAAGGCACCGCCGACCGCGATCCGCACGAAACTTTCCTGCGGACGCCCGTTGGCCGCGACGCGCAGGTTCACGTCGCGCACCACCGCGGGCGCGTCGTCGATCTCACCATGCGCGGCGATGGTGCGGCAGCCGTCGGCGTGGATGTCCATGCGGAAATGCTCGCGCCCGCGCCCGCGGCCCATGCGGTCGGGCCGGGTGCTCGTATAGAGGATGGTGCCGGTGACGCTGCGGATGACACCGCTCATTTCCAGACCCCCTTGTCGCGCAGATAGCGCCCCGCATCGTGAAGGTCGCGGGGCAGATAATCGCCGAACAGATTGGGCGGAAAGCACGGTGTGTAGGCGTTCAGAACGTCGCTGTAGAGCGCCGGGTGCATCGCCGGCTGGCGGTGGCGCACGCGGAAGGCGCCGATCGGAATCCGCGCCGTGACCAGCGTTTCGTTGGGCGATCCGGCGGTCGCCATCGCTTCGCCGTCGGGGCCGTAAACGGCCGATCCGCCGGCGTTGCTGTCCTCGAAGAAGGGCGAGCCGGGCGAGATCGCGTTGTTGGCGACGGCGGTATAGACGCCGTTGTAGAGCGATGTCGCGGCGATGTCGGCGGGCACGAAGCCGCCGGTCGCGGTGCGCAATATCACCTCCGCGCCCTTGATTGCCAGCGCGCGGAACAGTTCGGGCTCGCGCTGGACCGAGCTGGTCGCGAGATTGCCGATCGGGGTGCGGACGACGGGAAGGATCGCGTCGCGCCCGTACATTTCGACGAAGCGGTCGAGCACGTCGTAGATGGTGGTCGTGAACAACTCGATCTCGCCCCCGAACACCCCCTTGATGTTGCGCGCCTTCCAGCCCCGGGCGAGGATGCGGCCGTCGGGGCCGATGACGGTCGTGATCGACAGTGCATGGCCCGGCCAGTCGGGATCGCGGGCGTAGGAGCCGAAGACGACATAGGTGCCATGCTCCTTCGCCTTCTTCGCGATGGTTTCGGTCTCCGGCCCCGGAATCTCGATCGCGACGCGCAGCACGTCCGCGCGCGTCCACCCGGCGCCGAAGCCGGTGATCGGAAATTCGTGGAACAACATCAGGTCGGGACCCGCGCCGAAGGCGAAGGCGGCATCGATCAGCGCGATCATGTGATCGAGATTCTCGCGGCGGCTCGCCTCGACCCGGCCCAGATCGACCGGGAGCGAGCGCGACTGCGCAACCCCCAGCGTCCAGCTTTGCTTCGCGAGCGGCACGGTGGGGTAGCCGCCCTCGGGATCGATGGTGATGGCCGCGGGCGCGGCGGCGGCCGGTCCCGAAACGCCGAGCGCGGCGGAGAGGCCGAGCCCTCCCGCCGCGCCCAGCAGCCCCCTGCGCGACAGTGCGACGGTCATGCCGCAGCCCTGGGACGATAGCTGTAATAGCTCGGATCGTCATGGGCCTGCCAGTCGCGCGAGATGCGATATTCGTTGATGACGGTGCGCTGGAACAGGCGGCCCTTGCGGTACCAGTGCCATGTGCGGTTCTTCGCCTCGCCGTCCTCGGCGACGGTGATCATCTCATAATAGCGGAAATCGGGTTCGCTCGTCCGGGTCCAGCCGACCATGATCGTGCGGCCTGTTTCGTCGTAATCGAGCGTGCCGACGAAGCCGTCGATCAGTTCGTTGCGGATCCAGATGCGGTCGCCCTCGAAAACGCCGTCGAAATAGCGAATCTCCCGGCTGCCGTCGGCCCAGGTATAGATGTTGCTCTGGCTCAGCCGGGCGACGCCGTCGGGCCCGTCGGTCAGGCGGCAGACGAGGCGCGAGCCATGGCGGTCGATAATATTATGGTCGGCGTCGAGGTGGACATATTCGCCCTCCCACACCCCCGCCTGGTCGGCGATGATCGGCTGCCTTTCGGTGATGATCTGCATCGGCTCTCCCTTTCCGTCCGTCGATCATCGCGCGGCAGGGGAGGTCATATCCAACAACTTATTGTCTTTTTGAACAACCATATATTGTGTATCGAGCGGCATGGAATCGCGTCAGGTCCGTCACTTTCTCGCCGCCTACGACACCGGCACCTTTGCCGGCGCCGCCGAGCATCTGGGGCTGAGTCCGCAGGCGGTCAGCAAGAGCATCCTGCGGCTCGAGGCGCAGCTCGGCATCCGCCTGTTCGAGCGCGATGGGCGCCGCGTCCGCCCGACCGCCTATGCCGAATTGTTCTTGCCTCACGCGCGCACGATCGCGGCAGAGGCCGATCGCTTCCGCGCCGATCTGGGCGACATGCTGGGCGGCCGTCAGGGGCGGATCCGCATCGGCGTCGGCCCCAGCGCGGCGGCCGACCTCGTCGCCGATGCGGTGAAGCGCTTCTCGGCGCAGCGCCCCGGCGTCCGGCTCAGCGTCCTGGCGGGAATTTACGAGACGATGGTCGACGATCTGATCGTCGGCAAGCTCGACCTCGTCATCGCGCTACGTCAGGTCGACCGCATCGACCCGTTGATCCGCGAGGAGCCGATCGGCGCGATGCGCTATATCGTCATTGCGGGCGCCCGCCATCCGCTTGCCGCGCTGCCGTGCGTCTCGCTTCGCGACCTCGCGCGGGCGCGCTGGCTGGTCGGGTCCAATATCGGCACGGTCGAGCGTTCGATAGAGGCTAGTTTCCGCGCCGCGGGGGTGCCGCGGTTCCGGCCGGAGATCGAGACGACCTCGGTGCTCTTCACCCTCGCCATGCTCGACCGCGGCACCCATGTCGCGATCCTGCCCGACATGCTCGTCGCGCGCGATCTGGCGGCGGGCCGGCTGGTCGAGCTGCCCATCGATGCCGATCCGTGGACGCGCCCGCTGATCATCGCGACGCGCGTGCGCGGGCCGAAGCCGCCGCTGATCGACGCGCTGGTCGAGCAATTGACCCTGGCCGCGCGCGAGGGGACCGCGCTGATAGCGGACGCCTGATCGCGTTTCAGCCGGTTATCGCAGCGCGGACCCAGTCGACCGAGCGGGCGTCCGCCGCGAGCCGCTCGGCCCCCAGCCGCGCTTCCCACCAGCCTTCCGATCCATGCTCCATCCGCCAGCCGAGCAGGCGCCGCGTATAGAGGTGGAGGTCATGCTCGGCGCTGATGCCGATGGCGCCGTGGACGGCGTGGGCGGTCGCGGCTATCGGGACCGCCGCGGCCGAGGCGACGATCTTGGCCGTGGCGGCGGGCGCGAGAGGCAGCGGCAGACCGGCCGCGCAGGCGATCTCCACCGCTATGCGCGCGGCGACACTCTGTTCGGCCATCACCGCGAGCTGCTGCTGGAGCGCCTGCTGGCGTCCGATCGGCTTGCCGAACTGGACGCGGTCATTGGCATAGGCGAGCGACGCATCGAGCAGCCATTGCGCTGCGCCCGCGATCGCGGCGGCGCGCACCAGCGCGGCGAGGTGGAGGCCGGGCGCGTCGCCGTCCACCCGGATGTCCTGTGCGCGGACGGCGGGCAGCGCACCGACCGCCGCCGCTTCGGCGTGGCCACTGGTCAGGCGGATCGGGCCGGACGGCGGCGCCCCGCCCCGATGCGCGAACAGATGGCGCGCGGCGATGGTGTCGCCGACCGGCAGCGGCACGGCAAAGCGGCCGCACGCGATCAGGATCGGCGCGATATCGGCGAGCGCCAGCCCGGCACCGCCCTGCGCTTCGGGTACCAGCGCGTCGAGAAAGCCCGAGGCCTCGACTGCGTCCCATAATGCCGCCGCGTCACTGCCCGCTTCGATGGCGCGCACGACCGCCGGGGTGCAGGCGCTTTCGAGCAGCCGCTCGAACGGCGCGAGAAATTCGGTCCGGTCCATCAGCGTAATCCCAGTCCGCGGGCGATGATGCCGCGCAAGATTTCGCGCGTCCCGCCGCGCAGCGAAAAGCTCGGCGCGACATGCGCGACATAGAGGAGCGCGCGGCGCAGTTCGGCATCGACCGGCACCTCGGGCCGCGCGGCGAGGTCGTTCGCGATCGCGGCCGGCAACTCCTGTTCGAAGCTCGTCCCCAGATCCTTGACCAGCGAGGACTCGACGACCGGGCTTTCCCCCTGCGCGAGCAGCGCGGTGCAGGCGATCGACATCGCGCGCAGCGTCGCGAGCCGCGCCATGAAATTGCCGGCGAGCCGCAGCGAAGCCTCACCGACGCGGCCCTGCTTCTGCAAATGCGCAATCCACGCATCGAGCAGGATGATGCTCGAATAGATGCGCTCGGGCCCGCTGCGCTCGAACGCCAGCTCGGCGGTCACCTGCTTCCACCCCTCGCCCTCGGTACCGATCAACGCGTCGGCGGGCAGGTCGGCATCCTCGAAGAAGACCTCGGCGAAATGCGCGTCGCCGGCAAGGTCCTCGATCGGGCGGACGGTCACCCCCGGCGCTTTCAGGTCGACGATCAGTTGCGACAGGCCGGCATGGCGGTCGGCAGCCGTACCCGACGTCCGCACCAGCGCGATCATGTAGTCGGCGCGATGCGCGTTGGTCGTCCAGATCTTCTGGCCGTTGAGGCGCCAGCCCGACGCCGTGCGCTCGGCGCGGGTGCGGACGCTTGCGAGGTCCGACCCCGATCCGGGCTCGCTCATCCCGATGCAGAAGAAGATTTCGCCGCGGCAGATGCGCGGCAGATAGCGGCGGCGCTGCTCCTCGCTGCCGAAGTTAAGGATCAGCGGCGCGCTCTGCCGGTCGGCGATCCAGTGCGCCGCGACCGGGGCGCCCAGCGTCAGCAGTTCCTCGACGACGACGAAGCGCGCGAAGGGGCCGCGCCCGCCGCCGCCATAGTCGCGCGGCAGCGTCAGGCCAAGGAAACCCGCCTCGCCGAGCTTGCGGCTGAAGGCGGCGTCGAAACCCTGCCACGACCGCGCGCGCTGGTCGGCGCCCAGCGAAGCCGCCGCCTTTTCGGCGAGCGCGCGGATCGCGGGACGGAGCGCCTCGTCCTCGGGCGGGAGCGAATGAAAGGTGAAGGTCTCGAACAAGGGCGACCGTCCTGCTGGCTGCGTCGCCCCGCGATGCGCGAAGCTGCGCCGGGAATCAAATGTCTATTGCGCGAGCGACGCGGTCGGTTTCAGGCGTGCAAGATGTGATAGACGCCGGGCGCCGCGCGCACGAAGCCTCGGCCTTCGGTGGTCAGCCGGGCGGCATCGACCGATGCTTCGTCGGCCAGCTCGATGCGGTAGCGGCCATGAAGCGCCTGCACCGCGCGGACATTGTCCGCCCCGCCGAGCGCGTCGACAAGGGCCGCGGGCAGGGTGGCGCCGGTGTCGGCGGTCCGCGGTGCGGGCGCCGCAACCGGTGTCGTGCCGCCGCTTGCAAGCGCGCCGCGCATCTCTTCGGCCACCAGGTCGGCGACAGGGCCGAGCACGACCTGCGCCGCGTTCGCCGATGGCCGGATGATGCCGCGCGCGCCGAGCGCCGTCAGCGCGGCTTCGTCGATCGCCCGGCTGTCGGCGACGATCAGGCGCAGGCGCGTCGTGCAGGCGTCGACGCTCGACAGATTCGCCGCGCCGCCAAGCGCCGCGACGAAGGCCGCGCCGCGCGCGCTGCCGGGTATGGCGGCTGCCGCTTCGGTAATCTCGCCCGCCTCGCGCCCCGGCGTCGTCAGGCCGAAACGGCGGATGAAGAAGCGGAACAGGCCGTAATAGACAAGCGCATAAGCGGCGCCGACCGGCAGCAGCATCCACGGCCGGGTGGCGAGGTTGAAATTGAGCACATAATCGAACAGCCCAGCGGAAAAGCCGAAGCCGAGCTTGACGCCGAGCGCGTTCATCAGCGCCATCGCCGCGCCGGTGAGCAGCGCGTGGATCGCATAGAGCAGCGGTGCGACGAACATGAAGCTGAACTCGATGGGCTCGGTCACCCCGGTCAGGAAGCTGGTGAAGGCGAGGCTGAACAGCATGCCGCCGACCGCCTTGCGCCGTTCGGGCCGTGCCTCGTGATACATGGCGAGGCAGGCGGCGGGCAGGCCGAACATCATGACCGGGAAGAAGCCGCTCATGAAGGCGCCCGCGGTGGGATCGCCCGCGAAGAAGCGGCGCAGGTCGCCGGTCGCCCCTGCATAATCGCCGACCACGAACCAGGCGACATTGTTGATGATGTGATGGAGCCCGGTGACGATCAGCAGCCGGTTGAGCGCGCCATAGAGGAAGAGGCCGACGCCGCCGCTTTCGACGACGACGCGGCCCGCGCTGTCGATCGTGCCGCTGATATGCGCATAACCATAGCCGACGACGATGGCGAGCAGCAGTCCGGCGACGCCGCTGGCGATCGGCACGAAGCGCCGCCCGCCGAAGAAAGCCAGATATTCGGGCAGTGCGATCGTCGCGAAGCGGTTGTAGAAGTGGCCGCCGATCAGGCCCGAAAGGATTCCGACCGGAACCTCGAGCCGGTCGATCAGCCCGACCGCCCAATTCTTCATCGCCAGCGCCGCGACCAGTTCGGGCAGGCCCGCGCTCACGTCGGGCGGCACGGTCAGGAAGGTCTGCGCGCCGTTGGTGGTGACCAGATAGCAGGTCACGCCGGCGAGCGCCGCGGCGCCATTGCCGTCGCGCGCGAAACCGATCGCGACGCCGATCGCAAAGAGCAGGCCGAGATTGTCGAAGATCGCGGCGCCCGCCGCCGAAACGAAGGTGATGTCGAGCAGGTCGGGCTGGCCGATGCGCAGCAGCAGGCCCGCGATCGGCAGCACCGCGATCGGCAGCATCAGCGCGCGGCCGAGCGGCTGGAGCGTTTCGACTATCTTCCTCATGCCGCCGTCTCCCCGAATGCGCGTGCCAGCGCCCGCACCTCCGCCGCCGATGTGCATTGCAGCGCGCGGGCCGCGTGGGCGCGCGCCGTCTCGACCGTCAAGCCGCGAACGATCGCCTTCGCCTCGGCGACGAAGCCGGGCACCGCCGACAATTCGGTGACGCCGAGGCCGACGAGGATCGGCAGCGCTGCGGGATCGGACGCGAGCCCGCCGCACACGCCGACCCAGCGCCCGTGCGCCGCGGCGAGGCGGCAGGTGTCGGCGATCATCCGCAGCACCGCCGGATGCATTGCGTCGACCCCGGCGGCGACCGCCGGATTGCCGCGGTCCATCGCGAGGACATATTGGGTCAGATCGTTGGTGCCGATCGACAGGAAATCGGCCTCGGCGGCGAGCAGATCGGCGGTCGCGGCGGCAGCGGGCGTTTCGACCATCACCCCGACCTCGACCGGCTCGGTGATGCCCATCTCGTCGCGCAGCCGGTCGATCAGCGCGCGGACCTGCCGCAGTTCGAAAAGGCCGGCCACCATCGGGATCATGATCCGGCACTGGCCGACGGGCCGGACGCGCAGGATCGCGCGAAGCTGGGTTTCGAGCAGCGCCGGATGGGCGAGCGCGACGCGGATGCCGCGCTGGCCGAGCGCCGGATTCTCCTCCGCCGGCATCGCGATATAGGATGCGGGCTTGTCGCCGCCGATGTCGAGCAGGCGGACGATCACCGGCTTTCCGGCGAGCGCGTCGGCGATGGCCTGATAAGCGGCGTGCTGTTCGTCCTCGGACGGCGCGCGGTCGCGGCCGAGAAAAAGGAATTCGCTGCGCACCAGCCCCGAGCCTTCGGCACCGCTCGCGGCGGCGAGCGCGGCGTCCTCGACGGTGCCGATATTGGCGAATATCTCGATGCGCGTGCCGTCGGCGCTGTGGCAGGCTTCGGCCGCCGCCGCCTGCGCCGCCGCGCGTCGTTCGTCGCGCCGGGCGATCCGCGCGGCGAAGGCGGCGCGCGGGGCGGGGGAGGGTGCCACGGTGACATGCCCCGCCTCGGCATCGAGAAGCAGCTCGTCGCCGTCGGCGACCGCATCGAGCGCTTTGCCCATCGCGACCAGCGCCGGGATGCCCATCGCCCCACAGAGAATCGCGACGTGCGAGGTCGGCCCGCCATGCGCGAGACACACGCCCGCGGGCCGGTTTGCCGCGAGCGTCACGAACTGCGAGGGCAGCAGATCGTCGGCGACGAGGATCGCGCCCGGCGCGATCGCGTCGGTCTCTGCCGGCGCGCCGGCCAGCACGGCCAACACCTGCCGCTCGATATCGACCAGGTCGTCGACTCGCTCGATCAGATGCGCATGGCTCGTCGCGCGCAGCGCCGCGATCTGGTCGTGCACCGCGCCGCGCCAGGCGAAGCCCGCGCTCGCGCCCTCGGCGATGCGGCGCTCGGCGCCCGCGATCAGTTCGGGGTCGTCGAGCAGGGCCAGATGCGCCCGCATCACCGGCGCGACGCTGTCGCTCGCCGCCTCGACGCGCGCGGCGATGCGGTCGCGCACGGCGTCGCGCGCGGACAGCAGGGCGGCGCGCTCGACCTCCGCGTCTTGCCCGTCGCGCGCGACCGCGATGTCGGCCTGCCGCAGCCGGGTTGCCGGCCCCATGGCGAGCCCGGGGGATGCGATCACGCCGCCGATCTGCCCGGGCGCGAGGGCAGGGCGCGCGGCCGCCGGAGCCGAGGTGGAAGCGGGCGCCGCGCCTTCGCCCATGCCGCTGCGCAGCAAGGCGACGATGGCCGTCAGCGCTGCCTCGGCATCGTCGCCGCGCGCCTGCACCGTCACCGCGTCGCCGAAGCGGGTGCCGAGCGCGAGCAGCGCCACGGTGCTGCGCGCGTCGCCGCGCTTGCCGCCGTGGACAAGCTGGATGTCGGCCTGAAACCCGCGCGCGCATTCGCCTATGCGCGCCGCGGGGCGCGCGTGGAGGCCGTGCGGCAGCGACAGCGTCACCGCCTGCTCGACCAGCGTCCCGTCGTCGGAGCGCCGCACCGCTGCGCTCGCCAGCGGTGTCAGCGTCATCAGCGCCTCGCACGCGCCGACCGCGCGGTCGACCGCGCGGCGCGTGATGGTGAAGGCGTCGGCATTGGTGACGATCACCGGGGTGATCAGGCTCGTCGCCGCCAGGGCGACCTTGTCCATGTCGAAGCGGATCAGCGGGTCGCCGCGCGATACCCGCTGCCCGGGCGCGACCAGCGGCGTGAAACCCTTGCCCTTCAGCGCGATCGTGTCGAGCCCGATGTGGATCAGCAATTCGACGCCCTCGGTGCTGCGCAGCGCGACGGCGTGCGCCGAATCGTGCAGCGTCGTCACCTCGCCGTCGAACGGCGCGACGATGGTGTCGTCGAGCGGCTGGATCGCGACCCCGTCGCCCATCATCCGATCTGCGAAGACGGGGTCGGGAACGCTGTCGATGGCCGAGGCCCAGCCCCTGAGCGGCGAGGTGACGATCAGGCTCATCGGCGCTTCCCCTATTTCGCGGCGGCGGTGAGGCGCTGGCCGCCGATCCAGGTTTCGCGCGGGGCGAGCGTGCTGTCCAGCCACACCCAGTCGGCCCGGCGCCCCGGCGCGAGCGCGCCATGGCTGTCCGACAGCGACAGGAAGGCGGCGGGCGTCGCGCTCGCCATCCGCGCCGCTTCGGCGACGTCGAGTCCGGTGGCCTTCACCGTCTCGCGCAGCGCCGACGCCATGTCGAGATGCGTCCCCGCGAGCGTCCCGTCCTCGAAGAAGCAGACGCCGTCCTTCACCGCGATGCGTTTGCCCTGCAGCGCGAATTCGCTGGCGTCGGTGCCGACGCTCGGCATCGCGTCGGTGACGAGCATGATCCGGTCCGTGCCCTTCGCCGCGACCGCGAGGCGGACGATGGCGGGGTGGAGATGGACGTCGTCGACGATCAGCCCGCAATAGCAATCCGAATCGAAGGCCGCGCCGACCGCGCCCGGCGCGCGGTGGTGCAGCGGCGACATCGCATTGAACAAATGGGTGAAACCGGTCAGCCCCGCCGCGATCGCGCGCTTCGCCTCGTCATAGGTCGCGTCGCTGTGCCCGGCGCTCAGGATCACGCCGTGCGCGACCAGCGTGCGCAGATCCTCCTCGTCGCACAGCTCGGGCGCCAGCGTCAGCATCACCTTGCCGCGCCGCGGCGCGGTGAGCAGCGCGAGGGTCTGGGCGTCGAGGCGGCGGATGCGGTGCGCCTCGTGGATGCCGCGCTTCACCTCGTTGATGAACGGCCCCTCGATATGGATGCCGACGACGCCCGGCACGCCCGCCTCGATAGCCTCGTCGACTGCGGCCAGTGCCGCCGTAATCTGTTCGGGCGTGTCGCTGATCAGCGTCGGCAGGAAAGCGGTGGTGCCGAAGCGTGCGTGCGCGGCACCGATCGCGGCGATGGCGTCCACGTCTGTCTGGTCGTTGAACAGCACGCCGCCGCCGCCGTTGACCTGCGTGTCGACGAAACCGGGGAGCAGCCAGCCGCCGGCGAGATCGATCGCGTCGCCGGCTGCGCCGCCGTTGGGCGCGCCGATCGCGGCGATCCGCCCGTCCGCGACGCTGATGGCCGCTGCCTCGACGATCCCGTCGGGCAGGGCAATCCGCCCGTTGTGGAAGCGCAGCGTCATAGCGTCTCGGTAACCTTGTTCAGATGCGGTGGCGAGTCGGGGTCGCACCCGCGCGCGAGCGCCAGCGCATTGACCATGCGATAGAAGCTCTGGATCGTCAGTATCGGCTCGATCGCCGGATGGGCGGCGATTGCGGGCAGGTCGCCGCCGCCGCCAGGGTCGGCGAGCAGCACCGCCGCGCCGCGGGCGCGAAACTCTTGCGCCGCGTCGCATACGCTGGCCCCGGCGCGGTCGGAGCCGGCGAGCGCGAGGATGGGGAAGCGCTCGCCGACGATGGCCATCGGCCCGTGACACACCTCGGCGGTGCTGAAGGCCTCGGCGTGGAGCGCGCAGGTCTCCTTGAACTTGAGCGCCGCTTCCTGCGCCGCGGCGAGGCCGTAGCCGCGCCCGAGCACGAACAGGTTCGTCGCCCCGGCGAAGGCGGCGACCGCGGGTGACCAGTCGAGTGCGTGGGCCATCGCCAGTCGCTCGGGCAGGTCGTCGAGCGCTGCGGTCAGCGCCGCATCCCCGGTCCAGGCGGCGACGATCGCGGCGGTGGCCGCGAGCGAGGCGATCCAGGATTTGGTCGCCGCGACCGACCGCTCGGGCCCGGCGTCCAGCGCGATCACGGCGTCGGCGCGGTCGGCGAGCGGCGATTCCTCGGCGTTGACCAGTGCGACGACGAAGGCGCCTGCGGCGCGCTGCTGCGCGACGGTGGCGAGCAGGTCGGGGCTGCGGCCCGACTGCGAGATGGCAAGGCAGAGCCGAGCGCCGGGCGCGGCGGCGGGTGCGTCATAGAGCGACGCGACCGACAGCGCGGCCGAGGCGGTCGGGGTGCCGGTCATCGTCTCGATCAGATATTTGGCATAGGTCGCGGCATGGTCGGACGATCCGCGCCCGCAGGTCACGACCACCGCGGGCGGCGCGGCGCGGAGGCGGCTGCCGATGGTGGCGAGCGTGCCGTGCATCGTCGCCAGCAGACGCCGCACGACGGCCGCGGCCTCGCCCGCTTCGGCTGCCATCAATGTCATCCTGCCTCATCTCCCATCGGCCTTCCTCGATATTGGTATCATATAGGTTATATATGTATCATCAAGAGGTTTTGTTCGCGCCGGTGAGGACGGGCCGTGATCCAGTTCGCGCCGGTTGGGGACGATCGCTGGAAACGCTTCGCTTGCGACAACGATGGCTGGGTGGCGATCCGGCCTATCCGTTCAGTTCGGCCACCACATCATAGGCGTCGCCGCGATAATAGCTTTGCGTATATTCGGCTGTGCGCCCGTCGGACAGGAAGCCGCGGCGCTCGATGAACAGCCCCGGCGTCCCGGGCTCGATTCCCAGCACCTCGGCCTGTTCGGCGGAAAAGGCGATAGCGCGCAACCGCTGGAGCGCGCGCACCGGCAGATGCCCCGCCGCCTCGAGCGCTTCATAGAGCGACGCGCCCACCGCATCGACCGAGGGCAGGCAATAGGCCGGGATGGTCGCATATTCGAGCGCCATCGTCAGTTCGTCGGCATAGCGGATGCGGTGAAAGCGATAGACGAGCGAGCCCGGCGACAGCCCCAGCGACAGCGCCTCCTCGGGCGTCACCGCGCCCGCGGTCTTGCTGACCCAGCGGCTGTGCGGCTTGCGTCCGCGCGACACCATGTCCTGCGAGAAGGAAGTGAGTTTCGAAAAGCTCTTCTCGACGCGCGGCCGGGTGACGAAGGTGCCCGCGCCGCGGCGCCGCGCGACCAATCCGTCGCCGACCAGCCCGTCGATCGCCTTGCGCACCGTGATCCGCGACACGTCGAATTCCTCGGCCAGGTCGCGCTCGGTGGGGATGGCTTCCTCGGCCTTGACGATCTGGCCTTCGATCGCGTCGCGAAGCAGCTTCTGCAACTGCAGGTAAAGCGGTGTCGGATCGTCCTTCTGGAGCGGACCCACATGATCGATCAGCGACAAGGACGATGCTCCACCCGGTTGCGAGGCGGCGCCGGCCATGGGACCAGCGCCCCTTCCCATGTGTTGCATTGGTATCGTCGCGTCAATCCTTGCCGCAATCCGACCCCGTCGCCGCGCGCGACGATCGCGACCCGTTCGTCGGGCCCGTTCAACCGGCAGTGTCGATAATATCAATATAAAACCAATGAAAGTGGCTTGGTATCTGCAAGCCACGGTTTTCCGATATTATAGAAACCTGAAAGCCATTGACCCGATAATTCCGACATGACAATTTAAATACAAATACCGGACGGAGGGTGACTATGCGGCGATGGATGGGGGCGGTTCTGGCGATGGTTCTGGCCGCGCCGACTGTCCAGGCCGATGAGGCGCCCGCGCAGGCGGCGCTCGACCGCTTCGCCGATACGGTCGGCTATCGCTTCGCGGTCGTCGACAATCATCCCGCCTGTCCGGCCGATATCGACGGCTGCTTCCTCTCGACGATCACGCTGACCATGCCCGACACGCTTCCCGCGGCGCTGCCGACGCGGGGTCTGGTGCTCTATTTCGGCTTCGTGAACGCCCTGCCGCGCGTCGAAAGCGACATCTTCGACCATCGCCTCGTCAACGGCGACCTCCAGCGATTGACGCTGAAACCCGGCGCGGTGCTGGAGCCCGGCAGGACCTATACGATCAGGCTGTGGGGCGTGGGGGCGCAATTCTCGAAGGCGTTCGCGATGCCCAACGCCTATCTGGTCGCCAAGGGACTCGACGCGCGGACGATCGCCGCGACGCGCCCCGTCGTCGATTCCGACACCGGCCTCGAGACCTTGCCCTTCGTCGCGCCGATGACCGACGAGGCGAAGCTGGCGACCAAGGGGCCGCCCGACCGGACGCGCTGGCTGACGCCCGAGCGCGCCTTCGCCCTGCAGGCCGAACGCCGCGCGCCCGCTGCGGGCGGCGTCGTCATCCTGCCGAAACCGGTCGAGGCAGTGCAAGGCACGGGCGCTCCGGTTGACCTGACGGGCGGCGTGGCGGTTGCGCTGACCGGCATCGATCGCGCCGCGGTGGCGCCTGCGCTCGCCGCGCTGGCGCGCGCGGGCGTCGCCGAAGGCGGTCCGCTGCCGCTGACGATCGCCGTCGATCCCGAAGCGCCGGTCGCGGCGGAGGGCTATGTGCTCGACGTCGCGCCCCGGGGCGTCGCGATCCGCGCGCGCGACGCGGCGGGGGCGAGCCACGCGCTGCGTTCGCTCGCGCAGCAGGCGGCGTTCGAACGGGGCAGGGTGAAGCCGCTGCACGTCGCGGACGCGCCCGAATATGGTTTCCGCGGTCTTCACATCGACCTGGGGCGCAATTTCCACGGCCGCGCCGAGATATTGAAGCTGGTCGAGGCGATGGCGGCCTACAAGCTCAACAAGCTCCACCTCCACCTTGCCGACGATGAGGGGTGGCGGATCGAGATTCCGGCGCTGCCCGAACTGGCGGCGATCGGTTCGAAGCGTTGCCACGATCCGGCGGAGCGCACCTGCCTGCTGCCGCAGCTCGGCGCTGGTCCCGACGGCACCGGCGCGGTCAACGGCTATCTGGCGGCCGCCGATTATGAAGCGATCGTCCGCGCGGCGGCGGCACGGCAGATCGAGGTCATCCCGTCGATCGACATGCCCGGTCACAGCCGCGCCGCGATCCGCGCGATGGAAGCGCGTTACGCGCAGCTGACGGCGGATGGGAAGCGCGAGGAGGCCGAACGCTATCGCCTGATCGACCCCGCCGACACGACCGACTATCGCAGCATCCAGCATTATGACGACAACACGCTCAACGTCTGCCTGCCCGCGACCTATCGCTTCGTCGATACGGTGGTCGATGCGCTGGCGGCGATGCACCGCGAAGCGGGCGCGCCGCTGAAGACGTTCCATCTCGGCGCCGACGAGACGGCCGGGGCGTGGGCGAACTCGCCGGCGTGCACTGCAATGATCGCACGCAATGGCGGGGACGCCCGCCAGCTCACCCCGCGCTTCATCGAGCGCGTCAGCAAGAGCCTTGCCGCCAGGGGGTTGCGCGTCGCGGGCTGGAGCGACGGGATGGGGCACACCGATCCCGCCGCGATGCCGAAAGACGTGCAGACGAATATCTGGGGCGTGCTCCACGGCGGCGCGATCCGCGAGGCGCACGATCAGATGAATCGCGGCTGGGATGCGGTGCTGTCGATCCCCGACCTCGGCTATTTCGACATGCCCTATGCGCCACATCCCGAGGAAGGCGGCTATAATTGGGCGTCGCGCGGGGTCGATACGCATCAGGTGTTCGGCTTCATGCCCGGCAACCTACCCGCCAATGCGGCGACGATCCGCAACACCCATGCGATCGCGCAGCCGATTGCCGACGAACCGGCGCGCGCGGAAGGGCGCCGCATCGCGGGCGTCCAGGCGCAGCTCTGGAGCGAGACGCTGCGCACCGACGCCAATGTCGACCATATGCTGTTCCCGCGCCTGCTCGCGCTCGCCGAGCGTGGTTGGAGTGTGGCGCCATGGACGCCGCCCTATCGGCCGGGGGCCAGCTATGCCTGGGCGGACGCGCGCGTCGACGGCGCAGTGCTAGCCGCGGGCTGGCGCGATTTCGCGGGCCGCGTCGCGGCGCAATTCCCGCTGCTCGATGCGATGGGCGTCGCCTATCGCGTCGCGCCGCCGGGCGCGCGGATCGCGGACGGAAGGCTGGAGGCGAACAGCGTCTTTCCCGGCACCGCGATCGAATATCGCCTCGAAGGCGGCGCCTGGACTCCCTATACCGGGCCGGTGGCGGCGACGGGTGCGGCGGAGCTGCGCAGCCGTTCGACCGACGGCCGACGCACGAGCCGGACCGTCCGCGTCGCGCCGCGCGGGTGAATTTCCGCGGCGAGACAGCCCCAGCCCGCACGCTTTTCAATCAACGATGATTGCGCTCTAACCGACCAGCCTGATCCGGAACCGGCCTGCCGCATCGCGCAGCGGACGGGCTGCCTGATATTCGGGCGACGCGATATAGGCCCGGGCGGCGTCGACGTCGGGAAAGCCGATGACGATCACCACCTCGCCCGCCTCGCCGTCGCCTTCCAGCATTTCCAGCGCCTTGCCGCGCACCAGCATGGTGCCTCCGATGCGGTCGTTGAGCCCCGCGATCGCCACGCGATAGGCCGCGAAGGCCTGCGCGTCGCGCACCTCGACGGTGGTCAGGATGAAAGCATGATCCGCCATGATGGCCTCCCTGTCGGCTTCGTCTTGCCGGAGGGCGTGCGGGGGAGAAGCAGGGAGCGGGCGTTTGTCCGCTGGGTGGATATTCGGCGCGAAGGCGGATTGCGCCGGCGCCCCGCCGGCTAAGGTGGCGCGACAGACGGGAGTATAGATCATGATCCTTCGCAGCCTCTTGCTTACGGCCGGCGCGGGCGCCGCACTCGCCTCGGCCGCCTGCCACGCCGAAACCCCGACGGTCCCGACGCCCGAGGACAAGGCGGCGGCGCAGGCCGAGATCTGGGAGAAGGAGCAGGCGATCTATGCCGCGCGGGGCCGCGGCGACATCGGCGCCTATCTTTCCAATACTGCGACCGACTATCTGGCCTGGTCACCGTTGCGCGCGCAGCCCGAGGGCAATGATGGCCTCCGCGAAACGGGCAAGACCCTTGAAGGCAAGGATCAGGAACGGCTGACGATGGTCTTGGCGGGCTTCGCCATGAACGGCGATACGGCGATCATCTATTACAACACCCACCGCACGCGCCGCTCGGACGGCACGTCCGCCGACGACCGGTTCGAGGTGACGCATACCTGGGTGCGCGAAGACGGCGTGTGGAAAGTGTTCGGCGGCATGGCCCGCGCGATGCCGCCGCGCCCGGCGGCGGGACAATAAGGCCGGGCCGATGCACCCGGATACGGTCGATACGCTGATCCGCGACGCCTATGTGGTGACGATGGACGCGCAAAGGCGCGTCTTCACCGACGGCTATGTCGCGTTCGACAAGGGCAGGGTCGTCGCGGTCGGCCCGATGGCCGATTGCGCCATTACCGCTCGCGAGGTGATCCGCGCCCGCGGGCGGATCGTCATGCCGGGCATGGCGAACGCCCATAACCACCTGATCCAGATCGCCTTTCGCGGCTATAACGACGACCGCTGGCCGGTGCTCGACATTCCGGCGGCGGTCGCCGTGCTGCTCGACCAGCTTCACGGCCTGACCGGACGGATCGATGCCGAACGCGCCTATGTCCTGACCCGGCTGCACATGCTCGACATGCTGAAGGCCGGCTATACCGCGACCCACGACGAGCATTTTACCAACATCCGCAAGGACAGCGCCGACGGCTCCTGGGCCGCGGTCGCCGATTCGGGAATGCGCGGCTTCCTGTGCCGTTGCATCGTCAACGCCGAGCGCATTCCAGAGGCGGGGCGTGAAACGGTCGAGGCGGGGCTGGCCGAGGCGGAACGGCTGCGCGGTCGCTTCGCCTCCGACCGGATCGAGGTCGCGGCCGGGTTCCTGAACTTCCAGTTCCTTCAGGACCCCGACGACATGCGCCGGATCGTCGACGGCGCGGCGGTGATCGGCATGCGGGTCGATGTCGATATGACCGACAACAGTCGCGGGGCGGCACTGCGCGCGCGCGGCTATGCCGGGGGCCAGGTCGACTATTATCGCGATTTCGGATTGCTCGACCGGCCGGTCTATGCCGGAAAGGCGGTGTCCGTCCTGCCGCACGAATATGAGCTGCTGGCGCGGCACGACGCGCGCGTCGCCATGGTGCCGATCCTGCGCTTCTTCGACGGCACGGGCCTTCAGATCCACGATTTCCTGCGCCACGGCATCCTGCCGGGAATCGGCACCGACGCCCCGCTGGTCAGCGATTGCCAAAGCCCGTTCGAAGCGATGCGCCTCGCCATATTGGCGCAGAACATCGCGGTGAAGAAGGAACGCGCCGACGGCCGGCCGCCCCCCGAAAAGGCCCATTGGGCGGTGGCGGAGCGGATGCTGGAGATGGCGACGCTGGGCGGCGCGCGCGCGCTGTTCATGGAGGACCGGACCGGCGCGATCGAGGTTGGCAAGGCGGCCGACTGCGTGATGGTCGACATGGCGCATGCCGCGACGCAGCCGACGGCGAAGGACCGCCGCCTGATCGGCGCGCTTGTCTGGGCGGGGTCGACGGTGAATGTCGATACGGTCTTCGTCGCGGGCCGCAAGCTGCTCGAAGGCGGGCGGTCGACGCTGATCGACGAGGGGGCGGCGATCGCCGAGGCGCAGGCGGTGCTGGCCGAACTGATCGACGAGGCGGGACTGGACGGGGTGTTGCCGCCGCGGCGCGCCGGGGCCGGGTTTCGCGGCTGGACCTATATCTGATGATGCTTTCGGGGATGACGGGACGATGAGCAAGGTTGCGGTGGTGACGGGCAGCACCAAGGGGCTGGGCCGGGGATTGGCGGCCGAATTGCTGGCGCGCGGTCACCGCGTCGCGATCGTGTCGCCGAACGGCGAGGACAGCGCTTCGGTGGCGCGTGAGCTGGGCGAGGGCGCGGCGGGTTTCGGCTGCGACGTGACCGACCTCGCGCAGGTACAGGCGCTGTGGGACCGCGCGGCCGACCGCTTCGGCGGCATCGACCTGTGGATCAACAATGCCGGCCTCGCGCTGACCGGCGCGGCGCTGGTCGACCTGCCGTCGGACGATTTCCGCCGGATGCTGGATATCAACGTGCTGGGTACGATGCACGGCTGCCAGGTTGCGGTGAAGGGGATGCGCGCGAAGGGCGGTGCGGTCTACAATGTGTTCGGTGCGGGGTCCGACGGGCGTCCGGTCGACCATATGATCGGCTATTCGACGACCAAGCGTGCGGTTCAGTTCCTGACCCGGTCGCTGGTCGAGGAGGTGCGCGGCCTGCCGGTCCTCGTCGGCGCGATCAGCCCCGGCCTGGTGATGACCGACGGCTTCCTGCGCGAACATGCGCGCCTGCCCCACGGGCCGGAGCGTGCCGCGCGCGAGCGCTGGGTCAATGTCATCGGCGACCATGTCGAAACGCTCGCCGCCTGGGCCTGCGACATCTTCGAGACCAATGGCGAGCATGGCGCGGTGTTCGAATGGCTGTCGCCGGAAAAGATCGCCGCCCGCCAGCGCGACGAGCCGCAGCGCGATGTCCTGTCCCGCTATCTGGGGGCTAATCCGCGGTCCATCCTGCATCTATGAGGATGGAGGTACCTGTGATCATGTTTGCGGCGTTTGAGGCGAGGAGGGTTATGGCGCCCATGACATCCTCGGCTTGCCCGATGCGTCCGAGCTTG
>Ga0182735_1000195_pt1 | contig 68022 bp, 59 predicted proteins | sample eDN5th30CKraftMG_FD_128524 | JGI IMG/M metagenome (GOLD analysis project Ga0182735, IMG submission 128524) | Enriched Miracle-Growth compost microbial communities from Emeryville, California, USA - eDNA 5th pass 30_C Kraft MG (version 2) (version 2) ... | reverse complement strand
CTCATCGGTCAGCTAAACTTCCAGGAATTTCGGAATCCAGAACAGCTTCGAAACCGGCCGAGCGATCGATCTCTGTCGGGGTTTGCTGTCCCCAAAGAGTCCCCAGAGCAAAAAATAAGGGCCCAGCCTTTCGGCTAAACCCTTGATTTTGTTGGTTGCGGGGACCGGCTCAAATCTGAACTTGCACAAACAGAAAGGCCGCCCGGTTGGGGCGGCCGATCTGCGCGACTTGGCGTCGCAATTTGAGATGGTTGCGGGGGCCCGCAGCCATCTCAAATTGCTGTTTCAAGCTGCGGCATAAAGAGACCTTGTGAGAAAATCTAAGCTATTGAATTTGAAGGCGTTGCGTTGCTCACGCTGACCTCAATACCAATACCCTGGGTCGAGGAGTTTACGACAGATGATCTCCTGATGCACCGATTTAGCGGCAAGCTGCGGACGCAGGTTGGCGAGCACGAACTCCAGCGCCCGGTATAATTCGGCATCCTCCCCACCGTCCGGCTGGCTTGGATCCGACCGGAGGTGAGCTGCCAGGGTCTCAAGCTTCACGAGCTTGGCGTGCTTGTCGGCTTTCTCCATCAGGAACGCCGTCACCTTCTCCAGCAAACGGCGTTGTATTTCCTGCTCCCGCCGGCGCTCCTCGGCCTCCTTGGCCAATCGGGCTTCTTCAGCTTCCTTGGCGCGCTGATGGCGAGCGATGGCAGCGCCCGTCCTCAGGGCCACCATTGCCTCACCGAGATAGTGCTCCAACGTCCTTGCCTTCCGGTCGCGCCAGCGTCCGATGATCGGATCCGCCTGCCATCGCGCCTGTTTCGGATCCGCAACCTCCAACATCAACCGGCCAGATGGAAAATAGTCCCACGTGCGATAGACCTTGTGGTTGCTCCGGTGGGTGCTTGAGAATCTCGATCGCCACTCATCTTCCTTGGCCTGCTGCTTCAATTCGGCAGCAGTCGGCACGTGCTCTGTCTTGCCTTTCGTCTCGTAGAACCGAACGGCCAGCGGCTGCTCATCCACGACGATCCTGAAATCAGGAGCGGCGGAGAGCTGATGGCCTCGATCAAGTGCGCCGCGCAAGAGGGCGTGACACAGCAGAACCACTCGGTCGATGGAGCTCGGGCCGATGCGCACGTCAAGCTTGCCAGCGCCCTGACTCGTGATAAAGCCTTCATGGTCTGGCTTGGCCTTCCGAAGTGCCTTCTCAGTCGCCTCTGCAAGCGGATGCAGTTTCGCCGGCCGCTCAACCGGAACCGAAATCTGACTTTCGTTCTTAGCCTCTTCCAGCAGAGCGGCGCGGTGTGTCTCAGCGACTTCCGGTGGGTGGTTCTTCGTGGGATGGACGGCCAGGTTGACGTGGTCACTCTGCCCTTCCTTCAACGAAGGAAGCGGCGTCTGGCGCACGTTCTTGCCATGCTGCAGCTTGGCCCAGTACCCCAAAGGGGGTGTTGGAATTCCGTGTTTGACGCAGATTTTACGAACCGCAACATCGGAGATGCCGAATTGCTTCGCGACATGCGTGACTGGTTTTTCCCACACCATCTTATAGAGATCAGTACGTTTCATCGCCTTGCTGCATCGAGCCTTGTGACGAAGTGAGAACGTGGCTTATCGGACTTCACGCTGGTGATTCCAGCCATCGCTGGTCCCAACCCTTGCGTCGGTTGCGGTAGCGGTCGCCGCATATCACAATCCATCCGATAGAGATCAGAGGCACTTTCTATAGCAAAGTGATTTACACGATAGAACGGATACGGACTTCTGCTCGGACATGGAGCCTTCGCGTCCGTGCCGATGGGGCTGCTCTTGCCGAGGAAATGGCGAGCTGCCGGACAGGATCTTAATCTGTCCCTCTTGTTCGGCCGTTCCCCGGGCGAGCGCAAATTGCATCTGTTCATGAATTGTTCTACTCTGAGGGATGATGGAGAATTCTACACTCCGAAAGTTTTTTCGGCAGGTGTTTCCGGTTTTTTCGATGCCGCATCGCTACCCGCCCGAACCGCGTCGGCTAGCCATCGAGGTGTGAATATGAACACAAGGGAAGAGGGACCTGATCCCTGCGATTCGGAGGCTTGGCGGCGGGTCATCGGGAGCCAACAGCTCCCCACGATTCGGGGCCAGAGCCTCATTGCCGCCGTCCAACAGATTGGTTCCAAGGGAGACCGACGCGTTCTCGAACCCCTAATGAAGGAGATCTCCGACCGCATGATGCGCATCCTACGCAAACACATCGGTCGGAACCACCGCAACGAGGGTTGGGACATGATCGAAGAAGCCCACGGAAAGCTAATCGAGGCAGTGCTGAAGCCGAAGTCCGCCGATGGCTCGGCCCTCCGAACCGCGTTCGTGACCACGGTCAGACTTCGCGGAGCCGACGCGATCCGCCGCGAGGCACTGCACAAGGAGCGGTACGCCTACTCCGAAGACGAAGCCGTCGTACCATTTGGGCAGAAGGAATTCTTGTCGGAAGACGAGGAACGCGCCCACGTCGAAGCTGCCCTCAGGCGGGTCAAGGACCCGCGGAAACGGCTCGCTTTCCGGCTCCATATGGATGGCGTGCCGCGATACTCGATCAAGGTCGAGTCTATCGCCTCGGCGCTCGGTGTAAGCGACAAGACGGCCGAGACCTGGATCAAGGAAACAGAGGAAGAGCTCAAAACCATTCTTGGAGTGAAGCCATGACGGACCAGACCAAAGCCGCGAGGCGGGACGAGGTCCTGTTCGCGTTCCACTGGGAATGCACTTGCCCGACGGTGGATCAAATCATCAATTGGACGCAGCGTTATCCGGAATTTGCCGACGACATCCGCGCGCATGCCGCCATCATTCGAGATTGGGCCGGGGATGAAGGATCGGATGAGGAAGAAGTCGACGAACTGATGCTGAATCGCGCGCGAAGCCGTGCACTGAATGCGATCTACCATGCGCAGGTTGCCACACAGTCGGAGGCTAGCCCGGACAATGAATTGACGTTCGATCAGCTTCTCTCGGCCAGCGGCCTGAGCACGCCGCAGCTGAGCCGAGCGCTCGACATTGGTCGAGACGTGCTTTCAGACCTTTTTCGCGGCCGGATGCGGCCGCCCATCGGTGATCGCCTTGTCTCGGCATTGATGGAAAAGCTGATGGTAACCGAGGCTCAAATCGATCGCGCCCTGACGCATGCCCTGGCCAACCCTGCTATAGGCCAGGCACGCGCCACGCAGCAGCCAACTGTGATTCAGCGCAGTTACAAGGAGATCGTCCGAAGCAGCACCATGTCGTCTGAACGAAAATCCTATTGGCTTAATGAGGATTAACCATGGACGCGTGGCGCGATATTCGGCTGAAAGCCCGACGTTGCCATGAGAGAGCACTTGCCACCTCGAACGGTGACCGACGCGGCAGAGCGCTTGTAGACGCCGCAATCCAGGATGCAGACTTGGAATTGCGATACTGCGCCCCCGGAGAAACTCTCGGAGAAGGTGTTCACGGCTCCTTTGATCGGGCCGACGGGCTGGTGAATGTCCTCAGCGGGCAGGATCCCAAAGACGAAATCGTCGTGATTGCTCACGAGATCGGACACTCCGAACTCCATCACGATCCAACCAATGAAGTGCACAATGTGCAGGCCCAGCTCGGCGGCGATCAGATCGACAGCGGCGCGGGCGTAGTCGAAGGTTATTCGCCACGCGAGCGCAAAGAGATTCAAGCCGATGTCTTCGCCGGAGAGTTTCTCTGTCCAGCCGATTGGCTGCGCGGCGAACTTGTTGACAATCATCGACGCCCGTCCGCCGTGGCGGAAGAGCTGGGCCTCCCCTCCGGCCTCGTCCTGAACCAAGCGATCCGCGCGCTGCTGTTACCGCCACTTTGCGAACCCGAGCCCCAGGTCGCCGGACCTGCAGTCGAGCTAGACGAGAGCCAGCGGCAAGCCGCGACTTGGTCGGGAGGACCGCTGCTAGTGGATGCCGGGCCCGGAACTGGAAAGACGCGCACGCTCGTTCATCGAGTTGGCCATGTGCTCGGCCAGGGAGTGCTGTCGGGCAGGATACTCGCGCTAACGTTTTCCAATAGGGCCGCAGAGGAAATGCGCGAGCGCCTGGCTTCTACCCACCGCGACGCGGCAATCGAAATGTGGGTGGGGACCTTTCATGCCTTTGGGCTGGAAATGGTCACAAAGTGGCCAGGGCGGCTAGGCCGAACGAGCGACGTTCGGATACTGGATCAGACGGCTCAGCTTGCTCTGCTCGAGGCCAATCTATCACGCCTTCCGTTGCGCCATTACCAGAACCTGTTCGAGCCGGCATACGAGCTTATTTACGTCCTGCAGGCGATCTCGCGCTGCAAGGACGAGCTGATCACTCCCGAAATGTATCTGGCCGCAGCCGAGTCCGCGCTAGCTCACGCCAGTCCCGAGGGGTTGGAAGCGGCCGAAAAGGCGGTCGAGGTCGGCCAAATCTACAAGGTCTATCAAGAGGCCCTGCAGGAGGCCGACGCAGTCGATTTTGGTGACCTCGTCATGCTGTCCGCCCAGCTGGTAGCGGAGCACGAGGACATCCGCAGCGAATACCAGCAACAGTTCCAGCACATCCTGGTAGACGAATATCAGGATGTGAACTTCGCCAGCGCTCGGCTCCTCCAACTCCTGGCTGGCGGCTGCCAAGATGTTTGGGTCGTGGGCGATCAGCGGCAGTCCATCTATCGCTTTAGAGGCGCCGAGCCCGCCAACGTGGAGCGCTTTCAAACCGACTTCAGCGGCTCCAAGCTCTCGCTCACCAGCAACTATCGATCAGGCGGGCCGGTGGTGCGCGCCTTCTCCGAATTTTCCCGACACATGGCCGCAGATCCAGGTGCAGCCGCCAGCTGGACGGCCTCTCGAGGTGAACTTGGAGAAGTGTCCTTGACGGTGGCTGGAACGGTCGCCGAGGAGGCGACCGCTATCCGTGATCAAATCGAGGCACTTCGAGCCCGCGGCGTTCCTTATCGAGACCAGGCAATTCTGGCCCGTAGCCATCTGACTCTTTCCCGGATCACTGGAGTGCTGGAGCAGTTGGATGTGCCGCTCCTGTATCTCGGCGACCTGTTCGAGCGAGCCGACGTCCGAGACCTGCTTTCGCTGGTTGCGATCGATGCGGAGTTCGGCGGAATCGGCCTGGTGCGAGTGGCGCAGCTACCCGAGTATGGCGCTTCTAAAGCCGACGCCCTCTCCGTGATCCGATGGTCTCAGGAAAACGAGACCACTGTCTTCGACGCACTCGCTAGGCTTGATGAAATCGACGGTCTGAGTGCGGCCGGCCGGAACGGGCTCGCAGCGCTGGCCCAACATCTCGTCGGCATGGGACCCGCAACGTCCCCATGGACCTTGTTGACGACTTGGTTGTTCGAACGGAGCAATTATCTCCGCCCACTGCTCGAAGCCAACGACGCCAAATCCCAGCAGAAGCTCATCGCGATCTACCAGCTTCTGAAGGTATGTAGCGAACAGCTCGATGTGGAGGGCCGACCTGATTTTCGGGACCCCGGCCGCAAGGCCTTCCTAGATCGCATCCGTCGTATCGAGGCGCTCAACCAGGACAGTCGCTATAGGGCCGTCGCATCCGAGGCCACGGACTTCGACGCGGTCAGGGTCATGACCATTCATGGCAGCAAGGGCTTGGAGTTCCGAGGCGTCCATCTGCCCGCGCTCGCCACACGCTACATGCCGGCGAACCGGCAATGGGTTCGGTGCCCTCCGCCCGGCGATCTCGCAAAGCTGTCGATGCAGAAGGACGACCACGATGCCGAAGAGGAATGCCTTTTCTTCGTCGGTCTTTCTCGTGCACAGGACCACCTATGTCTCAGCCGGGCCGAGAGGTACACGCAGGTCAACGCCAGCGCCTCCAAGTTCCTCGATACCGTGTCGCGCCACGTGCGGGTCACACGATTCAACGGAGCGACGCCAGACCTCGAAGGCCCCCCCGCCTGGACGCCCCAAACGCCCCGTGAGAGCTATAATGAGCGAGAGCTCGACATCTATCTCAGGTGTCCGGCCCGCTTCCAATATGAGGTGATCGACGACCTTCGCGGCGGGCGAGATTCTTCGGCCTACTTACGGTTTCACCGCTGTGTCCACCGAACTATGGGATGGCTCGAAGAACAAGCACGCGACGGACATCCCACGTCCACCGAACAGGCCAGCCGTGAACTGGCCCGACAGTGGGAAGAGCACGGTCCCGTTGGACACGGTTTCGAAACCTATTACCGCGCGGCAGCCGAGACCATGGTGGCCTCCATCGCACAACTGATCGCGACCGAGACGGGAACCTACGACCGAGAGCCTTGGTCGGTCGAGGTCGCCGGCAGGACCATCGCATACACCCCCGACCGCGTCATCATCGCGCCCAACGGCGCGGTCCGGATCCAGCGTATCCGCACCGGGCGCAAGACGAAGTCGGAGCCGGAGAACCGGGTCTATGCCCTGATCCGGCGCGGAGCTGCACGGCGATACCCCGGCTGTGCTGTCGCGGTGGAGGCCTATTATCCGGCCACCGACGAGGCCGTTCCTATGATTGCCAAGAATGACGACAAGCTTTTACGCGAATATGCCGACGCCATCGCGGCGATCGAGCGAGGGGAGTTCCCTCAGACTCCCGATGCCAGGCAGTGCCCGAACTGCCAGTGCTATTTCATCTGCGGCGCCTGAATCGCCCCACCGCAGCACTTCCGGTTTTTCTTCGCTCGCTTCGCTCCTTTCCCAAGACGCCATTCAGGCGACTGGAAAGGAACAAACCATGACCACCATTGTCTTCATCCAGGTCCATGGGAGGGAAGGTCTCGTCGAGGCCGAACTCCCGGAGGACGCGACCCGCCGCCACCTGCACGACGTCCTCTCCGAGGTGGGGATCGAGCTCGATGACGAGACGTTCATCTTCATCGACGAGGACGAAGAGCCGCTGGAGCGCGAGCACCACGAGCCCATGCCCAAGATTAAGCGCGGCTGCCGCATCCACGTCAGCAAGTGCCGCAAGATCAAGGTGACGGGCCACTACCTCGAGCAGACCGCGGAGCACACCTTCGCCCCGGGCGCTCGGGTCAAGAAGGTCAAGGCCTGGGCGACCAAGGAGTTTAAGCTCGACCACCACGACGCGGCCGAGCACGTACTCCAGCTGTGCAACTCGACAGAGCGGCCGCCGACCGACACGCCGCTGCACGAGCTGACCAAGGCCCCGGTCTGCTCCGTCTGCTTCGACCTGGTCCCCGAGAAGCGCGTCGAGGGCTAGATGAATATCGCGGTCGCGCCCGACCAGTTGCTCCTCGACCACGACCTCGCCGCGCCGGAGTTCCGGTGCGGCGAGGTCGAGGGTCGCTGGAGGCATGTGGCCACTACTTGGCCGCACGCCATCATCGCCGTCAGCGCAGCCGAACGACCGAACTCGCCTCGCGAGTACGGCTTCCGCTTCGAATGCTCTGGCTATCGTCAGACGCCCGTCACGGCCCAACCGTGGGATTTAGACGCCAATTCTCCCCTGCCGTTCAGCCGTTGGCCGACCGGCAAATCGATCCTTCCGTCCATCTTCCGACCCGAGTGGAAGGATGGCCAGTGCCTGTATCTGCCCTGCGACCGCATCTCCATCGAGGGCCACGACAATTGGCGCAACGAACACCCTAGCCGGCTCTGGCAGCCGCGCCGTGGCATCATCTGCTATCTGGAACAGCTCTATGACCTTTTCCATCAAGGCGACTATTCGGGCGCTCGTCGCGCCTGAACACCGCGTCACTTGCCCGCGTCGCCTCTGGCATGCGGTGATGCGCGAACTCGACCAGCGCGGTGAACGCATTCATGAAGCCGGCGTCTTCCTCCTAGGTCACACGCGCGGCGACCGGCGGCAAGTTGCCGACGTAGTCTTCTACGACGACCTGGACCCCCAGGCGTACTCGACCGGCGTGTGCGTCCTGCATGCCGCCGCCTTCGCCAAACTCTGGGCCCTCTGCCGCGAGCGCCAGCTCACGGTCGTCGCCGACATCCACACCCACGCCGGCCGCGCCATCCAAAGCATGGCGGATCGCACCAATCCCATGGTCGCCCGCGCGGGCCACGTCGCGATCATCATCCCGAACTTCGCGGTGGCCCCAATCCCCTGGGAGGAGATGGGCATCTACGAGTATCGCGGCGAGCACCAGTGGCACGACCGCTCGCCTCGGTGCAGCAGTGGCTATCTCTACGCCGGCCTGTGGAGTTGACGATGAACCAGCAACTCCACACCACGCTCCACCGCACCGCCAAGTACTTCATGGACAGCGGGCGTGCCCAATCCCCCGAAGAGGCCATGAACCTCCTTCAGACCTTCGGCCTGACGGTCATCGTTGGGCCCGAGATCACGATCTCTCGGGACGCCCAGATCGCCCTCCTGACCTTAGTCAACCTCGCCCGCAGGACCTTCCTCGCCGGTGTCGAGGTGATCGGGTTGGGGAGCGCCAAGGTTATCGTTCCACTGGCCCTTGAGCCCACCCTCGCCGAGGCGGTCGCCCATCTCGGCGGTCGTGTCGTGAATCAGATCAGGGCCGACTGGCCAACCGCCGTCATCGGCTCCACTGCCCCCTCCACGACCGGTCCAGCTTGGCGGCTGACCTGGAAGGATTGGCGGGCCGGTATCGTGCCGCTCCGCGAGGACTGGAGCCTTGGCGAAGGCCTGAGCATGCCATTGGCGCCCGCCCTAGCAGCGGCGATCTGCGCCGCAGAGGTGTTCTCGCTGCATGCCGGTGATCACGCCATGGCCGGAAAAAGGCCGGTGGGCCTCTCGATGTGGCGGCCCGACGTCGACTGGACGACCGATGGCCCATCTGTTCCCGGCCTGACTTTCTTACCTTCGCGGCTTTGGCTGATCGGTCTCGGTAATCTCGGCCAAGCCTACGCTTGGCTGTTGGCCTGCCTGCCTTATCCGACGGGCACCCTGGAGTTGGTGCTCCAGGATTTCGACCGGCTGGCCGTCTCGAATGACAGCACCTCGATCTTGACGAACCTCGACGTGGTCGACCGCATGAAGACCCGCTGGGTTTCGGACTGGATGGAGGCCCGGGGCTTCAAGACGTTCTTGGAGGAGCGCTGCTTCGGCACCTGGACGCATCGCACCGACGACGAACCCGCCGTCGCCCTCTGCGGCGTCGATAACGCCCTGGCCCGCTCAGCTCTTGAGCGGGCCGGCTTCGATTTCGTCGTCGAGTCGGGCCTTGGCGCAGGCCCCCAGAGCTTTCGGAATTTCTCGATGCACACTTTCCCAGGACCGAGGCGGGCAGAGCAGCTGTGGCCGGCGACGGAGGTGACCAACGGCCCCGATGTTTCCGGCATGCCCGCCTACGCAAAACTTAAGAAGGACGGGCTCGATCAGTGTGGCCTCGCCCAGCTTGCCTCCCGTACCGTCGGCGTGCCGTTCGTCGGTCTCCTCGCCGCGACCTTCGTCATCTCCGAGTTGCTGCGGCGCCTGCACGGGGGGCTGTCCTACGGCGTGATTTCGGGGTCGAGCATGTGCCTGGATGACCTTGATGTCGCGGCGGTTCAGCGTGGTCCTTACGCCCATGGGTTCGTGCAGGTGAACGGAGGCGAGATCTGATCCAACCCCTCTCTGTTCGAGACGTATCTGTGAACCCGGAGAAGAAGGCCCCCTCTGATGTACCCGTGCCCCCTGTGCCTCTGATCCTTCTGCGGCGCAATGGATGAGGGGCTTACACTGGGGGCCAAGTTTTCTCTTCGGCATTGTGCAAAAGCTGGCATCCGCGATGCCGTGCCAAGGGAATGGTGGATTTTGGCATTGTTCAATTTACATGGCTTTTAACCATGCAATATAGAATATATCAAAATATGGCTTGGCCGAGTTTTGAATATGTGCCACTTTGATGGCTATGGACCATCAAAGACAGCAACGCCTAAAACCTCTCCTGGCCAAGGTGCCTCCGGGCTTCCTGGTTGACACCCCTTGGCTGAAGGCTCAGGGCATCGACCCCAAGTCCATCCACGACTACGTGGCACGAGGCTGGCTCGAGCGGGTCGTCCGAGGCGTCTATCGCCGCCCCCTCCCTGAGGGCGTTCAGGCACAGGCTGAAGTCCCCTGGGACAGCGCCCTGCTCTCGCTCCAGTGGATCATGAAGTACGATGTCCATCTTGGGGGCCCAAGCGCACTCGACCTGGCTGGCTACGCCCACTACCTGCGCCTAGGCCGAAGGCCGCCTGTTCATCTATATGGCGATGTCCCGTCGTGGCTGAAGCGTCTTCCCAACGACGCGGAGATCGTCGTGCACCGGCGCACCCTGTTCGGCGATGATCCGACCGGGATCATCGATACCGGTGGGGAGACTCAGACGACTGTCCAGGCCCCGAACGTGTGGCGCTGGCCACTCAAGACCTCATCTCCCGAGCGAGCCATACTCGAAGCACTCGACGAGCTACCCAATAACGCCAGCTTCGACAATCTGGACAGGATCTTCGAAAGCCTCACCACGTTGCGGCCCAAGCCGTTGATGGAACTGCTCTCCGCTTGCCAGAGCGTGAAGGTGCGGCGGCTCTTCTTTGTCTTTGCTGATCGCCATCAGCATGCATGGCGCAAGCATCTGGATACCAAAAAGATCGATTTCGGCTCTGGCCCGCGCGCCTTCGTCGAAGGTGGCAAACTCCATCCCACATACCGGATCTACGTGCCCCAGAACTTCGTGCCACAAGACGACACGGAGACCGCTGCCAATGCTTGACCGCTATGTGGATCAGGTGCGGCTGTTGCTGGGTCTGATGCCAGACATCGCCAGGGAGGACGTCTTTGCCCTGAAGGGCGGCACGGCCATCAACCTGTTTTACCGGGACATGCCGCGCCTGTCCGTCGATATCGACCTCACCTACCTGCCAGTGGGCGATCGCGAGACGTCGTTAAGGGACATCGACGAAACGCTGGACCGGATCATGACGGCAATCGCCAAGCGCAATCCGCGGATCCTGGCACAGCGTATTGCCGGCGGCGGCAACAACGACACCCGGATCATGGTGAGCGACGGCCAGACACGAATAAAGATCGAAACATCTCCCGTGGCACGAGGCACGGTGCGCCCTCCAACGCGGATGATGGCTTCGGATGTGGTGGTCGACCAGTTCGGCTTTGCCGAGATGAACGTGCTCTCCTTCGAGGACCTTTACGGCGGCAAGCTCCACGCGGCCCTCGACCGCCAGCATCCCCGCGACCTGTTCGACGTGAAGCTCCTTTACGACAACGAGGGCCTCACCGACGACCTGTTCCGCGTATTCATGGTCTATGTAGCAAGTTCCGGCCGCCCAATGCATGAACTGCTCGCACCGACAGCCCCGCTCGACGAAGCGCTCTACGATGACGAGTTCGTCGGCATGACACGGGAGATGGTCACAAAGGAAGAGCTTGCCGATACACGCGAGCGCCTGCACGCCGACATCCGAGGACGGCTGAAAGGTGATACGGCAGAGTTTCTGCTGTCGCTCCACGATGCGGAACCGGACTTCGATCTGATCGGCTTGCCAGATTCTTCAAGTCTGCCGGCCGTCCGATGGAAACTCATGAACCTGGAAAAATTGAAGCGCGACAATCCTGAGAAGCACGCAGCGCAACGAGAAGAACTCAAAAATCTGCTCGAATAAAAATTGCATCGGAACATTGAATGAAAATCAAACCAACGTAAAGTTAGGCGACATGAATTCGGGGGACAATAACAAAGCAACTCTGCTCACGTGTGCCCGCAAGGCAGCGAAGATTCTTGCCGAGCAGACCACAACCCCATCGGCGCGTGCCGACGCCTGCCTCGGACTAATCAAGAAGAAGCAAGCCGACGAGCCACTTACTTCCTTCCAGGAACGCCTTCGCGCGCTCCCGATTGAGGAGCGCCATTATTGGGTCGGAACGCTATACACGTTGATGCTGCCGGCAAAGGTTCGTCGCAGCCAAGCCGCCTATTTCACGCCCCCGATTGTCGCTAACGCTGTGGTCGACCTTGCAATTGAGGCCGGCTTCAAAATGGAGCGAGACACCGTACTCGACCCAGCGGCAGGTGGAGCGGCTTTCTTGTCCACACTCGCCGGACGAATGAAAGATTGCGGGCTGGACTGCACAGATGTAGCCCGCAGATTAAATGGGATCGAGATTGACGAAGGTCTGGCTCGACTATCGCGCCGCCTCGTTGAACAGCAACTCGGCGCTAAGCTACCCAAGAAAAACATCGTAACTGCCGACGCGCTAAGCACTTCGACGGCAACATCATTCGATCTCGTAATCGCGAACCCGCCTTACGGTCGACTATCCCTTGACGAGGTACATGGCGACGAATGGAAGCGGATCGCCCACAGCGGCCACATCAACAAATATGCTCTCTTCGCGGAGCTTTCTTTTCGCACCGCCAAAACTGGCGGTCTCGTCGTCCTCGTAATTCCATCAAGCTTTCGAGCGGGACCACTCTATGACCGGATGCGCCAGTTCGTCCGAGCCGAGGCACAGGTTCTTGCAATCGCGTCGATCCAAGGCAGGGATGGTGTCTTCGTCGATGTCGCTCAGGACGTCAGCGTGCTGGTCGCGAGAAAGGGGACGCCGCACGACGCCGCTTCGCGAGTGCGGTTCCCCGTCATTGGAACAGATCTTCCCAAAGGAACTGTTGTCGAAGAGATATTACCTGAGGAGGCCGGTGCGGGCTGGCCCCTACCCGCGACGGATCCTCAAACCGTCGGCGGGGCGACACTCGCAGATTACGGCGTGCACGCCAAAGCAGGATACTTCGTATGGAATCGCGAGGGCGACCGCATGCGCACGTCCCCAGGCGATGAAACGGTCTATCCTCTCATTTGGGCAAAGAACATTCGGCCCGGCGAGTTCTGTCGCCCAGCCGGGAAAAACGGAAGCCCCATCGATCTCGTTCAATTCGATGGGCCGAGCACCTCAATTGTCCGCAAGCCGGCCGCGGTATTGCAACGGACGACGAACGACAAACAGCCCCGGCGCCTCATTGCCGCAATGGTCGATCCTCAAGTAGTCAAAAAATGGGGAGGCTTCGTCACTGAAAACCATACAATCGTGTTGACCGCCGACGATCCAGAGCGATTGTGCCTTCTGGTCACGCTGCTCAATACCGGACCGGTTGATCAACGTTATCGCCGTGTATCCGGCACGGCCGCGGTTTCCGTCTCTCTACTTCGCGAATTGGACCTGCCCTCCCCACAGGCATTCGCCAAGGCTCTCAAGGCCGCCCGCGGAGACGCCGAGGAGGCAGCGGCTCAGGCATACTTGTCGCAACCTGCGTTGGTGGCGGCCCAATGAAACGTCGCCGTTTCGATCGTCCGCCAGGCAACGGGTTTGAGGACCGGGCGCAGCAACAGCAGGAGCTCAAAGAACGTCGAGACGCGCTCCTTGAGAGAATGAGAACGGTAGCGAGCCAACGCGCCGCGCGCCAGAAGGACAAGGAGACAAAGACAGAAACAGCTCGGTCCCACCGTAACGTAGAAGCCTACCTGCAGGCACTCACCGATATGCCGTTCTACCGACTCGGCTCACGCACAAGGGCGAACCTTGCACCCTGGTATCAATCGATTATCCGATCTGCCCTCGAAGCAATGAACGACGGCGGAGCGCGAGTGGTAATGTCGTGGCCTCTTTCTCAGCCATGCCCGTCGGGGGTTCTGGACTTGATCGCCCTCGGGGCGATCGCGAGTGCACAGCCGACACAAATTGTTGTCGCGGGCCAAAACGAGGACGCGCGCGAACAGGCCGACGAATTGCGAGCTGTACTTTATCCATATGCACGCAGCACCCATGCAGCCGCTCGACAGGTGCAGGTTGATCGCACCCAGCTTGGTTCGGTCCATTTCGATCACGTAAAGCGGTGTCTCGACGGGCAAGCGGCACCGGGAACAAAAGACTACCATCAAGTGCTGTCCCGCGTCCGCCAACTGACCGGACGAGCCGTCGACGGTCAATCCTATATCGAATTTGAGCACCCCATCCTAGATGAACTGGTCCCCCATGGACCTCCCGACGGGCCACACCCGGCAAACAGCGAGCTTCTATGGCGCACCAGGAACAAGACTGACATAGGGCAATTTTCGAGAACCGGGGCCGCCGACGATCCAGCATCGGCGACATATTACATATATACTATGCGGGCGAACGACGCCGTCAGCCGACAACTCGCGGCCATCACGGAGAGTCCTCACCTCTTCATTATCGACCTCTCCCGTACGGCTCGGGGGCGTTTGGGCTGGAACTGGCAGGCTCAAGCAAAAGATGTGGTCGACGAGATACGCAAGCTGCATCCTGACACAGCTATTCTCGCTCTTACCGACGACCCTTGGGCATACCGTGTCGCTCGCTTCGAGGTCCTCGGCTCACGAAAGTCGGGCAAGAAAGGCAAGGTGTTTCCCGCATCCGGTCGTGTCGTCTTTGCCCCCGAGAACGACATTTTGACGGACTCCCAGAAGCCTGGACCGGACTTCGAGGGTCTAGCGGATATCGAGGTCGATGGCTTCTATGGCGATTCTGACCACCTCATAGAACGCCTTCGATCGCTCGCGCGCGCGCTCGCAGATCGCGGTAACCCTTCAGAAGCCGCAACCGTTCGCGACGTCATCGCTACGGTCCGGCGCTCCGCTTGTCTTCCAGGGTCGCTTGCGGCCTTCTCCGAGTTTCTCGAAGCCGAGACGACGACGGCAATGGCCGCCGACATTTTTGCGTCATATCGTATTGGCGCCAACCTGACGTCGTTGAGCGACGTTCGAAGCCTCGCCAGCCAACTGGACGTTGGACAGCAGATCGCCACAAACGCGCGGGAACTCATGCGCGCCTTGGAGAACCAAACGCCAATGGCGCTACTGCTTCACGACGCTATGCAGGCCCTGCTTCGATCAAGCTCACGCTCTTTGGTCGTCTTCCGTTCCGACATGATCGCCGAGTTCGCGACCAGCGAACTCACGCATCGCATTCCCAAGCTCGGAGGCCGTCTCGATAGCGACATGGTCCGTCTTGGCGGCAGCGAACTGATCGCAGCCGTCTCTGCAGCACACCTGTCCTTCCGCAACCAATTCAAGCGCATGATTCTCGTAGCACCGACGAGCTCTTCAATCCTCGCAACGTTCGCTGAGCCGTGGTTGCCCGACCACGTGGTGATTCTCGCGGATGCCGACACCCTGGCTTTCGCCGCCAAGGACGCTGAACGCTTGGCGTCTGAACTTGACGACGGCCCGGTGACAAAGCGGCTCCGTCAGTTCGCCTCGCAGGGCCTCGCGCGGATCTCTGAGATTGGCCGGCACGCCGTGCGCTTGGACGACGAATTGCCGTCCGAAGACATCGAATTTCCGACAGGCACGGTCATTGATCTCAGTGGCGGCGGGCGGGGCGACCGGGACCTTATCGAGATCCGAATGAACAATGGCCAGCGGATTCTCTCGCGTCGGTCAACCGGTATTGTGGTTCGGCACGATGGCGCCACGACACTCGCCTTCATCGAGAAGCCGGCCTCAACCCTCAAGGTCGGTGAAGAGGTCTGCGTTATCGGACCGGCGTTTATCGAACGCGCGCGATCACTCCTGAATGTCCGCGGCACGGCCGCCGCCGAGATTCGAGAATACCACAATCAGGTGACATCCCGCTTCGCGGCGCTTCCCGGCCACTCCGTAATCGATCGGCTCCGGCACCTTGTAGCTGAGATGGGCGAGCCTCGCGTGTCGCCGGACACAGCTCGCTACTGGATTAGCTTGGAGCAAGAGCTCGAAAAGGAACTGCACGAGGTCGTCCCGCATGCGCCGCAGGATCGCGATATGTTTCTGAGATTCACCGCTGCACTTGGAATCGGATCAAAGCTTGCTGAGAATTTCTGGCGCTGGGCCGTCGTTGCGCAACGTTCACATCGATTGCGCTCCGGCAATGTTTTTCATGACGCGTTTCGCGGAATTCTAACCGATCCACATGCGGCACTTGCCGAGAACGTGGACCGGACCGATGAGATTCGCGCGCTCAGGTCCATGGCCGAAAGCCATGTGGCCACTGTTGCAGAGATCGAACGGGTGGGAGCGACATGAAAGGCTATTCGACGGAACAACTTCAGAAGATCGATGTCGAGCTCAAGGAGGCGGTCTGCGACTCTCTCGTGAACCTCCTCGTCGCGCGCGTCAGCGGCATGGATGACCGTGGGCGCACGATCCTCGGCCGCTCTCCACGGCGCAACATCGTCTCGGGACAACTTTTGCCCCGCTACGGTGTGTCGGGCGACGACGAAACCTCCGACATCAGGATTGCCGCTATTGGCGTCGATTTCGTAATCGCCTCCGGATCCGAAGCCACCATCCGAACAACGCCGCAGTTCTCCATATATTTGCGCGTTCTTCCAGAGTGGTCCGACCTGGCCGCCGGAGGTGGCGACCTCGATTTCGAGTTCAAGCTGCGACCGGCCGTACAGCAGCAAATCGACGACACCATCAGGACCAACCGGAAGGCGGCGCTTCAGTCCGCTGGATTGGAACGTCCTGACTGGCGATCGATGGACGAGACCCGGCGATCAAGAGTTCGGACCCAGCGCGCCGACATCCTCGCCGAGGTACGGAGAAAGGCATACGCGGATCACGGTATCGAACTGGTTCACGAAGACCCAGCAACCAGCACAGATGCGATACCGGCAGATGAAGATGAGGCAATCGCAGATGCCAACAACCAGGAAGACACCGCCGCGCCGCCAGCTCCTGTATCCCGTCTGCTCAGAGAAGGCCGCAGCATTCCGCTCACGCTGATCGACCCGGCACCGATTCCGGGCAAATGGCAAAGGCTCGACCTGCAACTGCCCACCTTCGCATTCGAATCGGATGACGAACCGGCGGCGCTGAAAGACGCAATCGACAGCTACAATGCCCAGCTCACAGACACCATTGCCACGCAGATCAACACTAACGTGTCCGGAGAGGCGGCATCGCGTATTTGGCGCGACGCACGCGTGGGCCCAGCCGACACTCTGACCGAAGACGCTTGGATACGCGCAATATCCTCGATCACTAGCAAACCCATCGATACGTCGCGGACTGTACCGGACCTCTCTCTCGTTGGCGTCAAAGTGGATAGACAACAAGAGTTCATCGACCCGACACGGATCTCGTTCCGAATAACGCTCGACAACCAATCAACCGAACTGACGCCTCAAGACGCTCAGGGACGATGCAATACGATCTTCGGCGCAAGTCTCTCGGTCGAAATACCGTCGGCAGCTCACCGCTCCCTGCGACTTGATCGAGTGGAGCCCTCCTATCGCTTCCGCGATCATCTCAACTATCCTGCAATCGGCTTAAACTGCGGAATCGCCTCAAGCACGCAGGATGACGCTGTCCAGCTCATCACCACCGTCGCGCCGCGCTTCGCGCAGCCAAGGATCGTGGCACGACATGTCAACGTCCCTTATCAGTTCGCGACGCTGGCTGACCCCGAGTTCGATGTCAGCGCACTTGAAAACCTCCCGAAAACCTATCGCGCTTGGATAGATGAGCAGGAGTCCTACTTGTCCAGCGTCGTTACAGCCGACCTGGATGAAGCCGACGCGAAGCGGGAGGCTGATCGACTGCGCAACGACCTGGACGCCATGCGCAACGAAGCCCGCTTTATCGAACGCGGGGTAAAGTTGCTCATTGCCTCAAAGGAGGCCGCAACCAAGCTGGCCACCGCGGGCAAGGCGGAAAGGGAGCCCCTTGAGCGACGTGCCGCCCCTTGGCGGGCCTGGATCATGACGAACGCGGCATTCGCCAGCCGAGATCGGTACGATGCCGAGCGTGGCTGGCGCCTGTTCCAGATGGCGTTCATCCTCTCACACATACCAGTATTCGCATCGCGGATTTCGGATTGGCGCGACTACCACGACCCCGTGCTCGATGAAGACTCCGCCAGCCTACTTTACTTTCCGACGGGCGGAGGCAAATCGGAAGCATTCTACGGCGCGCTACTCTTCGCGATGTTCCTCGACCGCCTCCGTGGAAAAAACCGCGGAGTTACCGCATTAATTCGCTACCCCCTCAGGCTACTCACGCTGCAGCAGGCACAACGGCTCTTAAAGTTACTTGTCCACGCTGAAATGGTCCGCCGCAGCAACCAGGTCGGCACTTGGCCCTTCGAAATAGGCTTTTGGGTCGGTAGCCAGAATACGCCGAACAGCTATACCGCCTTCAGATCCGAGATTCCGCTGTTTGGTGATCCTGACCATCAGGATGACACCAATCTCGACGGCGAATCCGGAAACGACGACACGCGAGCACGCGGCAAGCGCTACATCGAGGCCCTCGAATCCTACAACAAAGTACCGGAGTGCCCGGTCTGCGGGAGCCCAACCGGATTGCGCCGCGATGAGCGCGATGGGCCGAGAGGAAAACGGGCGGCGATCGTCTGTTTCAACGCCGCGTGTGAGTGGAACACGACCCATGGCGGTCAACATCCGCTGCCGTTCCTCCTGACCGATGACTCGATCTATGCAAGGGCTCCTTCCGTCGTATTGGGCACGATCGACAAGCTGGCGATGCTCGGACAATACACCGGCACGATCAGCAAGGTCCTGGGCATGTTCGGGCTCGCCAGGTGGATCGACCAAAGCGGCAACCTCGATACGCCGCGACGGGAAGAAGACCTCCGTGGTGGACCCGCTCAAGATGCATGTCTGCCGGTATTCCCCGCCTATCGAGGAGGCCAGCGTGTCTTTCATGATCCCTTCCCATCTTTGATCATCCAGGACGAAGCCCATCTCCTGGAAGAGAGCCTTGGTACGTTCAGCGGTATCTTCGACACGCTGCTGGATCACATATTCGACGAAGTTTCAGAGATGGCGGGCGACGATCTGAACGTCGCTCGGCAATGGACAGGGGATGGCTGGGGCGCTCCCCGCAAACCGAAGATCGTTGCAGCTACCGCGACGATCTCGGGACCGGAAAAGCAGCTCGAAACCCTTTACCAGCGTCGCCCGCTCCGCTTTCCCTACCCTGGCCCGGATCTCTATCATTCGTTCTTTTCTGAGCCTGCCTCCCCGCCATCTGGCAACGAAGACCGGCTAGCGCTGGCGCGCGCTCTACCGGTTCACCTTGCAGCCGAGGCCACCACGCCTTGGATGCGCCTGTATGTATCGCTCATGACCAACGGGGCTACCCACACGGTCACAACGGTGACCGTTCTCGCGGCCTTTCACGCGATCATCACTGAGGCATGGGACGGGCTCCTCGGAGAGGCCACGCGAAACGCAGCCGTCGGGAAGCTGCGCGCCGCCATCTCCGAAGATGCCGCCGGCAAGTGGCGACGAGATGCGATCGACCGCGCGGTCAACGGTAACCACCTCAATGACATCGTCGCGCTTGTCGATCTCCACCGCATTGCGCTCGCCTACGTCACGAACAAGAAGGGCGGTGACCAGATAATCGATGCCCTCGGAGATGCGATAGAGCAACAGCACCGGCCGCTCGGACGTCGCCATATGCCTTTCGACAGCCGCCTCATCTCCGGCGGCATCGACATGAGAGATATTCAAACCATTATGGAGGATGCTCAGTCCTCATTCGCGGACATGGAGCTGCCGGACATAGCGACGACATTACGCAACATCGTGGCAACCTCCGCTATCAGCCACGGTGTCGATATCGACCGGTTCAACAGCATGTTCTTCGCAGGCTTACCGTCCGATATCGCCGAATACATTCAGGCCTCGAGCCGCGTGGGCCGCACACACGTCGGCTTCGTTATGCTCCTACCCACCCCTCAAAATCGGCGTGACCGTTACGTCGTCGAAACCCACGACGTTTTCCACCGCTTCCTTGAACGGATGATCGCGCCCCCCGCCGTCGAACGGTGGGCGGAGAACGCAATCAAGCGGACACTGGCGTCCCACGTGCAGGCCTGGGCCATGTTGCGCGAGACGAAGGATTTTCTCGCTCTCGGCGACGATCGCAAGGCGTCGGTCCCGCAGATGGACCAGGTCAGCCGTTTCGCCGCCATGGCTAAGCGCGATCATGTCGCTTTCTGCGAAGAGCTTGGAAATTTCATCCTCCGGGCGATCGGGTTCGCTGGGCGGGGCACGGCCAAATTCGGAGCACCTCCCTATGGCGAATTCTATCGCGGGCTTATCGAGAAGCAGGTGGATACTTTCGTGCAAGACGTGGCCGGGCGGGCGACGATTGCGCAACTCCGCGACTATTGGAATGACATCCCGGCATTCCGACCGCCGATGACGTCACTCCGTGACGTCGACGAAGCTGGGTACATCGTTGCAGCCGGACGCGACCCGCTCGCCACCGGCCGGTCAACCGACATCGACAGGGCCGAATTGGCCGCAGTGATGCGCGCGATACGGACGCAACGCGGATTTGGCTCTGAACTTGATGCCGATGGAGGCGTTGATGGCTAAACCTCCCGCCCGCGATACGGACTGGCGCAACGCCAGCAATCGGCGCCCATCGAGATTCGGCGGTAGAAGTCCAGGACCCGATCCGCTCGAACCACCGACGATGTCGCGGTCACGCGTCCAACTTGCCACCGCGTATGCCCCGGGCGTGCTCCTGACCTGGGAGGGTGGCAAAGGAATCTGCCGCTCGGTACCACTGGCGAATGACATTTCAAAGTCGCTAGGCCGGACGACGGTAGACCTGATTTACGAGAATATGCGCGATTTCGTGCAGAATTGGCGAGATCGAGTTCGAAAAGCGCTCCCAGACGCGCCTGACGAATTTATCCTCGACGCACCGTTTCGCGATTCTCGTACGGGCCAAGTCAATATCGAACGCCAGACCTTCCAGATGACTGGGCCAGATAGAGTCGGTTACGTCCCCTATCCTCTCCTCTACCGATGCGGTATCTGCGGCTCGACCCGCGAATACGAAAGCATCGAAGACCAAGCGAGACGGCCGCTTCCGAGAAAATGCAACGACCACGACGCGCGCTGGACCCAGATCGATGTGGTCTATGTACATTGGTCCGGAAACCTGACGCCGCTCAGTCCCTTCAACTACAACTTCGATGCGGCTACAGGCGAAGTCAGGCAAATCCGCATGTGCACGTGCGGATCGCAGAACTTTCGCCTGCGCAATGACGCTCCGGTATTCTCCGAGTGGCGGTACGTTTGTGAAGGTTGTGGCGAGACGCGCGCCTTGAAGAAAGCCGATCCCGAAGTTCTGGCCAGGCTCCAGGCTGACCAGAACGCTGGCGGGAGACCGTTCCAGTGGATCGAAGTCAATATGCTCCCGGTCTCGTACCGGGCAAACTCCGCCTTCTATCCACAGCGCACCAGCTTTATCGAGTTCCAGGACAGTGCCGTCGTGGAGCTCATGACACAAGAGCATACAAGCGAGTTGGTGCGGAAGCTCGCCGACATCCATGCGATACCGTTCAGCGAGCCAAGCGATGACGAAATTCGGAAGAAAATTCAGGCGCACGATAGCCACCGTGGCGAATGGGAAGATTACGAAACGTTCCTAAGTATGGCCGCCCGCAGCGATCAAGACGGCCGATCTGACAGGGCGCGTAGTCATCGGAAAAATGCCGCTGAATTGCGGGAAGGCTGGTTCGCTGGCGGAATCGTAGAGCGTGGCAAGCTCGAAAGCCTGGGCGTCGCTCAAGCCGTAATTGCTCGTCAGGACTGGACACAACGCTTTGATCCAGTCCGCCTGACAGTCCAGCACGACGCGTTCGTCCGCGAGCACATTCGGGACGCGATGCTTCATCACGGCGCCGTGGACGTCATGAATCCCGACATCACCCTATCCGATGTGATCAACGACCCGGGTGCGCTTGCGAAATACCAAGCCGCCACCGGAAATCTCCTATCGCACCTAGGCCTGGAGCAGCTTGTTCTGATCCGAGGGTTGCCAATCTGTGAGTTCAGCTTTGGCTATACGAGGGTTTCCTCCTCGCCCGTATATAAACGTGAACATCAAGGAACGAGTGTCGAAATGCCGGTCCGCCTTAAGGCGTTTGACCGACTGCCGATTCCCGGACCGAAACACCCCGTTTACGTCACCCAGCAACGCAACGAGGCGCTTTATTTCCGCTTGGACGCGATGCGCGTCCGCCGCTGGCTCATGGCGAACCAAGTCATTGATGTGCCCGACTATGGTCTCGGACGGGCCTATCTCGAACAGTACGCCGACTTCGGCCCTTTTCTTGAAATGTTCAAGGACCGAGAAGGCAGCGGAAGCTATCCCAGAACGCTACCGGCCTATATCTACCTGCTACTGCACAGTCTCTCCCATCAAATGATGCATTCGCTGGCTGATACCTCGGGCGTTGACCGGGACGGAATCGGCGAGCACATTTTTCCTGCGGATCTGTCGTTCGTGATCTATCGAAAAGGGATGACCCCGGACCTGGGGAATATCTCCGCAATGTGGCGCAATCACGCCGACGAATTCCTGCGCCGAGCACTGGATCCGAGATTGCTCCGCTGCGGGTCAGGAAGCTTATGCGACATCCGCGGCGGCGCATGCCCAGCCTGCATAATGGTGTCCGAAATCAACTGCATCGCGTCGAACCTTTTGCTTTCAAGGGCGACGCTTAAAGGAGGTCGTGGCCCAGAGTGGGAGCCGAGTAGCGCACCTGATCTGATTGGCTTCTTCGACTCGTCGTTAGGATCATGACGCGAGACATCTTCATCTCGCCTCGGGCGAGCGCTCGCTTGGTCGTTACCATGCCACCGACCCCGAGCCGACTGGCGTCCGCGCTCGAGAAAGATATCGCCAGCGACTACGTTACGTTCACGCCGACCACTGACGCGTTCCTACATTTGGCCAACATTGCGCGCGAACGCTTCACAATTATGGTTCCCTATATCGACCGCATTGGCGCGGAATGGGCAGCCGAAATTTTCGAGATGACGGCGGCCAAACAACGTATCCTGATCATTCGTGATGCAGGACAACTCGGCACCTGTGGTCCAGCCGCGACCCGGCTCAAAAATGCAGCCACATGCATCATCGACTACGGCGGTGCAGATCCTGCTGAGGAAACGTTCCACGCAAAAATTGTGCTGGCGGACGGTGTAGCTGCATATGTCGGGTCCGCCAATTTGCTTCGTCGATCGAAAGCGACAAACCTTGAGTGCGGCATGTTGATCGAAGGAGAAGCAGTTCACGCGGTAAAGGTCCTGGTAGAGGCCGTAACCCGAATGGCTACCGATGCGTAGAACAACAGCGCCGACCGGTTGCATCGCGCCAAACCGGATATTTCTGGACACCTGCACCTTTCAGGCGCTTTGCGACTGCGGCGGTTTCATCTTCGGTGAGGATGAGTTTCCAGAAAGGAACGACTACGCACCCGGCGCTTGCCCGCAAGTGCTCATTCGGCCCGACGCTGCAGAGATCCTCATCAGCCTGAGGAACATCTTTCTGTTCGACGACCATGCTCACTTCGACTGGATTGTGTCCCGCCAGTCGCTGGCTGAAATTGATGCTGCGGGTAATCACTCTCGTTCCGTATATGCAAGGGACGTCATCGATCACTCGTCCGTTTGCTTAAGCGAGAATCCGCCGCCGGATACCGCAGCCGCAACGGCGAAGATCATGTCTGGGCCGGCATTCGGCTTCATCAGCGAGAAGGACAGGCAGCTTCTTGTCGATGCAGCCGCATGCGGCTGCGATACGTTTCTCACCATCGAAAAGCGCCTTCCTCGAAGCGCTGACGCAGTCCTGCGGAAGGTTCCGCTTCTTATTGCAACGCCTGAGCGGCTCTGGACATTACTATACCCCCATTTGAAGGGGCTCTGATTGCTCCGTCACGCGGACTTCTATCCTGCGCATCGACACATATTTTGGCATCTCGGGATCATGTTCAAAGCTCCGCACTTAGTGCGGAGATTCAGGCACGATTGATCGGCTCACGGCGCGCTCGGAATCAAGGACAACGATGTTCCCTGGGCGTTCCCTTCGGGCCGGGCTGTCGGCGAAGCGGAAGCCCCTGTCGGGTCTCCCCCCTTCCGGGCATCCATCCCTGACGCGGGACTCCGCATTTCCGTTTGTGCGCTCCTCCGCCTCCCTGGCGTCACGGGAGACCGCCAGCGTTGTAGAGGGAGAGTGCGGACCGGTTTGCCGTGACGGGTTGGAAGCCGAGGGAGAGGCCCTCGGCGCCCGTCGCGGAGAACCGCGATGTCCAGACACAGCCGAAAGGCCGGCGCCAGGCGCGACCGGACCAACCTCTATTCCGAGATCACCGACAAGATCATCGCCGAGCTGGAGGCGGGGCGCGTGCCCTGGGTCCAGCCCTGGGGCACGGCGGCGGCGAAGGCGCCGCTCGCCATGCCGAAGAATGCCTCGACCGGCCGGACCTATTCCGGGATCAACGTGCTCCTGCTGTGGGGCGCCGTCGTCGAGCGCGGCTTCGGCGGCCAGAGCTGGCTCACCTTCCGTCAGGCGCTGTCGCTCGGCGGCAACGTCCGCAAGGGCGAGCGCGGCACCACCGTCGTCTACGCCGATCGGTTCGTGCCGGAGGACGAGAAGAGGCGCGCCGCCGAGACCGGCGAAGACCCGCAGGCGATCCCCTTCCTGAAGCGCTTCACCGTCTTCAACACCGAGCAGTGCGAGAACCTACCCGACGGCATCGCCGCATCCGCGCCACCCGTGCCCGAGGGCTTGATCGAGCCACGGGTCGAGGCGCTGATCGAGGCGACCGGCATCGATTTCCGCATCGGCGGCAACCGGGCCTACTACGCGCCGGCCCACGATTACGTGCAGGTGCCGCCGCCGCAGGCCTATTTCGAGCCGATCAACTGGCACCGCACGGCGCTGCACGAGCTCGGGCACGCGACCGGCCATCCCTCGCGGCTCGGCCGCGACCTCTCGGGCTCGTTCGGCTCCCGGAAGTATGCCTTCGAGGAGCTGATCGCGGAGATCAACGCCGCGTTCTGCTGCGCCTCGTTCGGCATCGTGCCGACGGTCCGGCACGCCGATTATATCGGCTCCTGGCTCGAGGTCCTGCGCGAGGACAACCGCGCCATCGTCCGCGCCGCCAGCCAGGCGAGCAAGGCCGCCGACTGGCTGTTGGCCCACGCGCCGGCGGCCGATGCCGCCCAGATGGCCGAACCCGCTTGCGACAGGAGGGTGGCATGATCCTGCTGACCGACGATCTGCGCGATCGCTTGCTCGCCAATGGGCGGCAGCGCGACGTGGACCATGTGCCGGTGGTGAAGTTCTTCAATCCGGTGGGCGCGGCGACCTGGCTCGCCACCGAACTGGACGCCGACGGCGATACGCTGTTCGGCTTGGCCGATCTCGGCTTCGGCTGTCCGGAAGTCGGCGCCTTCAGCCTGACCGAGCTTTCCTCGGTGCATCTGCCTTTCGGCCTCGGCATCGAACGGGACATCCTGTTCGAGGGAACTTATCCGCTGTCGGTCTACGCCGAGGCCGCGCGGCAGGCCGGCAGCATCGTGCTCGGCGAGCGCCTGCTCGAGGCGGCCGCGGCAGCCCTGCGTCGGCGCCGGTGACGCCGCCGGATGGGCGCGGCCTTCCTGCTCGGGAATAGAGTGAGAGGGCTGCGCCCTTCTCCGTGACGGGTTGGAAGTCGAGAGAGAGGCTCTCGGCGCCCGTCGCGGAGTAACCCATCATGGCTACAGCTTCCAAGAAGATCACCCTTAGCGCCTCGCGCGACATCCCCTTCAACAAGCTCGTCCTCTCCCAGGCCAACGTCCGCCGCGTGAAGGCCGGCATCTCCATCGAGGAACTGGCCGAGGACATCGCCCGCCGCGGTCTCCTGCAGGGTCTCAACGTCCGGCCGGTCCTCGATGCCGAGGGCCAGGAGACTGGCATGTACGAGATCCCGGCCGGCGGCCGCCGATACCGGGCTCTCGAGCTCCTCGCCAAGAAGAAGCGGCTCGCCAAGACTGCGCCAGTGCCGTGCGTCGTGCGCGAGACCGGCGCCGACATCACTGGCGAGGAGGACTCACTGGCCGAGAACGTCCAGCGGGCCCCGCTGCACCCCCTGGACCAGTTCCGTGCCTTTCAGTCCCTCCGGGACCAGGGGCTCGGCGAGGAAGAGATCGCCGCACGTTTCTTCGTCTCGGTAGCCACCGTCCGGCAGCGCCTGAAGCTCGTCACCGTCTCGGAGGCGCTGCTCAACATCTATGCCGAGGACGGCATGACTCTCGAGCAGCTCATGGCCTTCACCGTCTCGACCGACCATGCCCGCCAGGAGCAGGTCTGGGAAGCGATCCAGCACAGCTGGGCGAAGGAGCCCTATCAGATCCGCCGCATGCTGACGGCGCACACCCTCCGTGCCGCCGACCGCCGCGTCCGCTTCGTCACGGTCGCGGCCTATGAAGAGGCCGGCGGCATGGTGATGCGCGACCTCTTCCAGGACGACGACGGCGGCTGGGTCGAGGACGTGCCGCTCCTGGAGCGCCTCGTCACCGACAAGCTGAAGGCCGAAGCGGAGACGATCGCCGGCGAAGGCTGGAAGTGGATCGAGGTCGCGGTCGACTTCCCCTACGGTCATACCCATGGCCAGCGTCCGCTCGCCGGCACGCCGATCGATCTCACCGAGGAAGAACGCGCCGCCCGTGAGGCGTTGCGGGACGAGATGGAACGGCTCGAGGCCGAATACGCCGAGGCGGACGAACTGCCGGACGAGGTGGACAAACGGCTCGGCGAGATCGAGGCGGCGCTGGAGGCCTACGAGGCGCGGCCGATGCGCTACGAGCCCGCCGAGATCGCCCGTGCCGGCGCCTTCGTCAGCATCGCCCATGACGGACGGCTCGCCGTCGACCGCGGCTACATCCGGCCCGAGGACGAAGCCCCGGAGGCCGAGGACGATCCCGAAGCCGGGACCGAGTCCGATGCGGAAGCCGATCGGCCGACGGTCATCGCAACCGGTGGCGAGACGCCGGACGACGAGGACGACGTCGTCAAGCCGCTGCCCGATCGCCTCGTCACCGAGCTGACCGCCCATCGCACGCTGGCGCTGCGCGAGGCCGTCGCCGGCAATCCGCACGTAGCGATGACCGCGCTCCTGCACCGGCTGGTGCGCGACACCTTCCAGCACGCTTCGTCGCCGGGGTGCCTGGAGGCCTCGGTCCGGCACGTCTTCTTCCCCGTGCAGGCCGACGACCTGAAGGACAGCGTCTCGGCCAAGGCCATCGCGGAACGGCAGGAGGCTTGGAAGGCCGACCTGCCGCTCGATGATGACGAGGCGCTGTGGGAGCGGATCGATGCGCTGGACGAGGCGAGCCGGCTGGCCCTGCTCGCCCATTGCGTCTCCTTCGGCGTCAACGCGCTCCATGAGAAGGGCGACCGCTACGGCGCCGGCGTCAGCCCACACGGCGTCCGGCAGCGTATCCACGAGGCCGACCGCCTCGCGCGGGCCGTCGCGCTCGACATGGTGGAAGCCGGATGGCGGCCGACCGTCGACAGCTATCTCGGCCGCGTCACCAAGCGCCGCATCCTCGAGGCCGTCCGCGAGGCCAAGGGAGAGCGGGCCGCACAGGGGATCGACCATCTCAAGAAGACCGAGATGGCCGAGCGCGCCGAGCAGTTGCTCGACGGCACCGGCTGGCTGCCGGTGCCGCTTCGCACGCCGGGCCTGGCCGACGCCGCCGAAGCGACCGGCGAAGCGCAATCGGATGCAAACGGCGGCGAAACGGCCATGGACGGAGACGCGTCGTCATCCGATCCTGATCCGGTCGAGCCGTCCGCATCCGTCGCCGCCGAATAGCACGGCCTCCGTCTCACTCAGGGCCCGCCCCCGGCGGGCCCTATCCTTTCGGAGGGAGCCATGCACGACGCCGCCGCCGATCTCGCTCGCCGCCTCGCCGGGCAGGCCGAGGCCGTGTGCCGCGCCTATCTCTCCAACGGCCGGCGCGAAGGCCGCTACTGGATGGTCGGCGACGTTCGCAACACGCCCGGCCGCTCTATGTTCGTGCGCCTGACCGGGCCCGAATCCGGCAAGGGCGCGGCTGGCAAATGGACCGACGCCGCCACGGGCGAGCATGGCGATCTCCTTGATGTCATCCGCGAATGCTGCGGCCTGGACGACTTCAAGGACGTGGCCGACGAGGCGCGACGGTTCCTCAGTCTCCCCCACCCGGAAGCGAATGCCACGATACCGAGGCGCAAAGGGGCACCGGCACCGACCGGATCGCGGGAAGCGGCACGGCGCCTCTTTGCGATGGCCCGGCCGATCGCGGGCACGCTTGCGGAATCGTACTTGCGGGACCGCGGCATCACGGTTTTGCACGGGACAGGCAGCCTGCGCTTTCACCCGCACTGCTATTACCGGCCCGACGAGCATGCGCCGACCGAGACCTGGCCGGCGATGGTCGCTTCCGTCACCGATCGCGACGGACGTCTGACCGGCGCCCATCGCACCTGGCTGGATCCAAACGGCTTTAGCGAGGTAACGCTCGGCAAGGCGCCCATCGACACGCCTCGACGGGCAATGGGAGACCTCCTCGGCAACGCGGTGCGCTTCGGCGTGGCGAGGGAAGTCATGGCCGCCGGCGAAGGCATCGAGACCATGCTGTCGCTTCGATGCGTTCTCCCCGACTTGCCGATGGCCGCAGCGCTATCGGCAGCCCACCTTGCCGCCCTCTTGCTCCCAGCGACGCTGCGCCGGCTCTACATCGTCCGTGACGACGACCCGGCCGGTGCGGATGCCTGCGACGCACTGACCAAGCGCGCGGAGGCTGATGGGATCGAGGCGCTGATGATTGCGCCGACGCTGGACGACCTAAACGAGGACCTGCGGCTTCGCGGGATCGAGGCCTTCGCGGCATCGGTTCGGGTCCAGCTCGTGCCGCAGGACGTCACCCGCTTTCTGACTGCACCCCCTGGAGCCTGACCAGCAAGAGCCGATAGCAGGTGGGGCAGCATCGTCCTCTTCACGCGAGTATCTCCCGTCCATTGCCGGAGAGGGCCGCGCCCCGGCCTTCATAAGAGGGCGACCGGACGGCAGCCGGCCCGGGCCGGCAATGGCTGCGACCGGGTCTTTTCCGCCGCCCCTGCGGGGCTTTGCAGCGCGAAGCAAAAGACCCGGCCTCCGCCATCCTCCGCTGCGCTTCGGCCCTGCCGCTTCGCTCCGGGTGCAGGCCCGGCCCGCCCGCCGTCTTTCGGCGCCATGAAGGCCGCGGCGGGCGCGGCCAACCGACAAGGGAGCATTCCCATGACGCGCGAAGACGACGACACCTTCGATCCCCAGCAGCAGCCCTCGCCCACCGACCATGTCCTGACGGAACTTCAGCTCTATGGCTTCCGGCCCTTCCGGGACGAACCCGATCCCAGACCGCTGCCTGACGGCAACACCGTCGCCGGCGCCGTGGCCGACATCTTCGACGCCCTGATCGCGCCCTTGACCGACACGCGCCTCGAACCCGACCTCGACGACCTGCTCTGGTCCACGGTCAACGTCTTTCACCGCGCCATCGACCGGGTCGAGCGGGAGCTCGACGACAACGAGCAGGCACAGCGGCGCAGCCAGGAGGAGCAGGACGGCTCCGAGGTGAGATCGGTCGAGCTCGAGCGCCTGACGGCCGAGGGGCAGACCATGATCGATCGCCGCGATGTATTCGAGCTCATGCGCGACCAGGCGGCCGAACACTACGAACGCCACACCGGCTCATCCTGGCGGCCACACAGCGGATCGATGGTCAACCGCCGCGCGATGACAGCAGCTATGATCGACAGCCGCGATTTCCTCGCCGCGAAGAAACGCGCCAACACCGAAGTGATGCTGCCGGCCGGGCCGAAGGTGGCGGTCACCGGCGGGCTCGACTTCAACGATCACCGGCTGATCTGGGGCAGGCTCGACCAGGTGCACGCCAAGCACCCGGACATGGTGCTGCTGCATGGCGGATCGCCCAAGGGCGCCGAACGCATCGCCGAACGCTGGGCCGATCACCGGGACGTGCCGCAGATCGCCTTCAAGCCCGACTGGACCCGCCACGGCAAGGCGGCGCCCTTCAAGCGCAACGACCGGATGCTCGACGTTCTGCCGATCGGGGTCATGGTCTTCCCCGGTACCGGCATCCAGGAGAACTTGGCCGACAAGGCCCGCAAGATGGGCATCCCGGTGTGGCGGTTCAGTGAGGAGGGCGGCACTTAGGCGCGGCTCTCACAGAAACCAACGAGGCCGGCCGTAGAGGTCGGTCTGCGTATCGATAACTATGCCCTGCAAACGCTCAGATACCAAGCGTCGCTTGCTGTTTCGACAGGAGGCTCGCTATTCACCAAAGTCGTACTCAAGCGAAAAGTTGTGCTGAAGCCTGATTTCGGCGGCGCGACTCTTTAACTCTTGACGATCATTGATCGTGGTCTGCGGAAGATCCGCCTCGACCTCTAGGGCGCGAGCGTACAAGAGCCAATCTTCCGCGCCTTTTCTCGGGAGTTGGTCCAGAAGGACCCGCGCTTCGATCGTCTTTCCTTGTTCAACAAGGAGGCCCGCTTCCAGCCGGGATCCCGCAGTCTGCCAAGCGGGAAATCTCTTAACGAAATCAATATCCTTTCTGGCGAGATCAAAATCGCCATCGCGTGCGGCGCAAATCGCCCGTATTGACCTTATACGGAGCGTGTTTCCCTGGCTTGTATCGAGAAGACGGCTCAGTTCCTCTGTAGCTAGCCTGTATTGCTGACGTCGCATCAAGAGCTGAGCGATGCGGATACCCGACCGCCCATCATCGTCCGGAAGCCTACGCAAATTCTCGATACCGGCTTCAGCGGCCGGCAGGTCCCCTCGGGCGAGGTCAACCCCAATCTGGAAGTCCGCAAACATAGCGCTATCGTGAATCAAATTTCCGTGCTCACTCAAGAGCTTTCTGAGTTCGTTTAGGTGACCCGACTTCTTGTATGCGAGCGCCAGTTCATGAACAGCGGATCGATTTAGCTTGTTGAATCGCACCGACTCCAGAAGCATTTCGATGGCCTTCGGATATTTTTCCTGCCTTCGATATAAATGGCCTCGGAGAAACGGAACTGACCTATACCCACGTGAGGCCATGCCCTCGATGGTTTCCTCAGCGTCAGCAAACTTGCCGAGGCGAATTCTCGCACGCGCGACTGTCGAGAGGATTTCCTCTCTCGTGGCCTCACTCATTTTCATCTGCTCAGCGATCTGACCCCAGACGATCACACGCTCTAGGGTCTCCGTATCGGTTTCATCCTTTCCTCGTGCGTACGTCTCACGGATGACATCATGAAGCATGCCTGGTGTCAGCAGCGGCAGCAGTTCGCGAGGAAGCGCTGTACCCTCTAACGAGTGCATGAAAACAAATGCCTCAAATAAATCGGCCCGAAAATTCCCTTCGTTCTGGGCGGCCTGCCACTCCGCTGAAAGTTCTGCCGAGAATATCTTCAAGAGTTTTGGTGGTGTGACATTGAAGCGTCGGAACAGGAATCGTATCGCAGGGGAAATTGAATAGTTTGGGCCTGATGAGACCACGAGGCAGCCCAAAACCATATTTTCTAGTGCGCCTAGTATATCGTCGACAGGGACGCCGTCTGCCAAGAGAACTTTTTCAAGAACACGTCCGTTTAGCGCCGGCACCCAACTCAACAGGCAAAGGATTGCCTTTTGGGCCTCGGTCAATGCATCGCCCTCGATATTCTCACCTAATATGGTGTTCTGGATATTGAAGAGCTGCCGGGGATCTCGTTCAAGGATATGAGACCCCTTCACGGCCGCGAGGCGGACTGCCGCGTTGGCGACGTCCGCGTGCCCCCCGATCGCCCGGACAAGCTCGTCGGAGATGGAGAAATTGTCCACGCGTAGTCGCTCCGCCGTAAAGATCATCAAGGCGCGGATATCCTTGTCATGCAACTCATCGACCCGCATTTGCACCACGTTAGCGGAGCCTTCAACCAACTCCGGCGGAATTTGACGATTGCTGACAACGAATAAAGTCGCCGACTTGGGGATCGCGCTTAAAAGCGGAATTACCCAGTCCTTTGGATCACCCCTATCCTCGAAGAACCCTCCTGCGGAGATGATCGTGACGGCTTGGCCCAACTGGGCAAAGTAGTCCATCAACCGTACGACCTCTTTGATCTGTTCGGCGAGCGGAAGCTCTTGGAACGCGGCCCGCTCGCGTAGCGCGACATCCCTCTCCATGGTGGGAGAGATTTCTGTTCTAAGAGCCTGATGAAGATCCGCGAGATCTGCTTGGGGCGACAAGGGCAGCGTTGGGCCATAAGGCAGACTAGCGTCGGCCGAAAGCGCATTGCGCATATAATAGGATGCGAAGGTTCTTCTTCCAATACCGCGAAATCCTGATAGGAAGTAGACACTCGGACTTTCACGTGTTCGAGCGATGTGATCCGCAGCTATTTGCTCTAGCTTGTCTAGCGTTTTTCCTCGACCGATTACGCGCACTGCACCCGCGGAAAGGCCGACATTTGGCTCGAGGAGAACGCCTGTTATGTACCTAGCGACATCGGCAGGTGTCCATCCGGCTCGAGGCACCCAATGAGCTCGAAGCCACTCAGGCAGGTCAGCTACTCTTACTTCCGGATCTGTAGGAAATATCAAGATGCGGTAATTTGGATTCTGTATTTTCTGAAGTCGCGCTTGGTCCACCTCGAAGCCAACCCATGGCGAAGATAGGCCCTCTTTCGAGGCGAATAGTACGAAAACCGCAGAATCCTTAGCTGCTCGCTCCATCGCGTTGAGCAACAGTTCACCGTTCTCGAAACTTTCCTCATAGAAATAAGCTAAGCCAGCAGGCAGCCTAGCGCGTACTTGCGCCACAAAATCTCGGTCAATGTAAGATAGAGAGAGAAAAACCTTAGCACTCATGGCGCACCTGTAAGAATAAGAGCGTGGTCCAATGTTAGCCCAATGGGCCCGCCATGTCGCTGTACAAACGCAGATCGGTTCAGCAGGCGCGAATTGCCGCAGCATCGGCATGGACTCAGCGTCACGCTCATGTCCCTTCAAAAGATCCGGTTCGGAATGAAGGGGGTGGAGATTGAATCCGCAAAGGGCTCAAAGCCGACCTGAATCTCGATTCTTGATCGACAATGCAATATCTTTCAATTGCGCCGTGGTGGTGGTGGCTGGCGCAACCGTCAGAGACGTTCTCACGGGAGACCACCATCATGATGATCCTCTCCATACTTGGTTCCCTAGCCGCGATCGGCATGTTGTGCTGGTTGCTGTTCACGCTTGCCGTCTTCGCACTCCCCGCTTTCGGTGGTGTCACGGCAGGCCTCTGGGCCTATCAGGCCGGCGCCGGTCTTCCGGGCAGTGCCCTCGTCGGCATCGTGGCGGCGGGCGGTATCTTCGCCATCGGCCATCTGCTGCTAGCTTTCGCCCAACCGATCTGGCTGCGCGTCACGGTCGCCCTCGCCTTCGTCGTGCCCGCCGGCATCGCCGGCTTTCATGCGACACACGGTATCGTTCAGCACATCATGCCGTCGGATGGCTGGCAATTCGCCTTCTCCGTCATCGGCGCGGTCGCGGTCGCTATCACGGCGTTTTGCCGCATCGCGGCAATGGCGCCACCCGGATCGTCCGGACAAGGCGCCGCAGCAGTCTGAGCGTTCGTCGTGACGGGACCGCGTTGAGGTGCACGTTGCCGCGTCTCCGCCGTTTTGATCGCTGGCAGGATCGGTGGCTGAGGGCACGGTTCGCCGGCGCCCCATCTCCGAAGCGGCCACATTTACGCCTCCCGTGGAAGGCAACGGCCTCGCGCAGCCGGGGAGAACCCGGAACGGGCTGACGGCCTTCGCCACGCTGTCGCGTTCGACCCGTTGGGTCCGATGGGCTGGCACGAGTTTGGCACATCGGGGAACATCGTCGACTCCTGTGTCGGTGCAGGGTCGCCACCGTCTCCTTGTTTTCGGGCTGCTGATCGACCGCTCCAAACGGCCTCTCCATGGGCTGATCTGGCCGCAGGCCGGCTGCGCCTCGCTCTCCTCTGCCGCAATGGCGCCGGTCAACTTTCTTCCCCTGCCGGCTGCGCCGTCATTCCTCGCGAAACAAGAAACTTCCCCGGCTGCCATCCTCCGCTGACGCTGCGGTCGCAAGCGATGCGTCGTCGATCGCCTCCGGCCCGCCGATCGCCATCGAGGCCGCAATGGTGCGGTCCGGGAACAGCAGATCAAGGAGACTCAATCATGGCGACCATCGGCACCTTCAAGAAGTCCGGCAACGAGTTCACCGGCGAAATCGTCACCCTCAGCCTGCAGACCCGCAACGTCCGCATCGTCCCCGACAGCAAGGCGAGCGGCGAGAACGCCCCCAGCCACCGGGTCTATGTCGGCCGCGCCGAGATCGGCGCCGCCTGGTCCAAGCGCTCGAACGAGGGCCGCGACTATCTGGGCCTCAAGCTCGACGATCCGAGCTTCACCGCCCCGATCTACGCCAACCTCTTCGACGACGAGGACGGCGAGGGCTGCACGCTCATCTGGTCCCGTCCCAGCCGGCGCAACGCCGACTGAGGCCAACGCAGCGCCCTGCCCGGCAAGTCCGGGCGGGGCGTATTGTGTCGGGCGACCGAATCGGATGGCCAGGAAGAGGCGAACCTACCGAGTTCACAGATGATTTGATCTCGATATCTCGCCAAAGACGACTATTATGGTCGTATTATTGGCGTGACCGTACTGGTCTGTAGGAGGTGATCATGCATGATCACCGCCCGCCAGGCACGGGCCGCGCGCGCATTGCTCGGCTGGACGCAGGAGACGCTCGCTGACAAGGCCCTGGTATCGCTGACCGCCCTCAAGCGCCTCGAGTCGGACCACGACCTCAAGGTGCACGAGAGCACACGCGATCAGATTCGCAGGGCGCTCGAGGCAGCCGGCATCGTCTTCCTCGCCTCCGACCGTGGCGAAGGGGTGATGATTGTTCAAGGCGCGGAAAAGCGGGATCTGGCATCGTCGTGAGCGGCCTGCGCGGCCGTGGCCAGCGACTGCGGCCGACAGCACCCGTCGAAATCCCGCCGCCGTGGCGTCGCACCCCCTGCAATTTCCATCAAATTGCGTTAACCATGGAGACAGGCATTCGACTGTCCGCGGGATGTGGGGGATTCATGGACAGCCCTGATTTTCTGGACGAGCCGCCGGTCGACGATCAGGTGACCGAGTATGATCGTGCGCACCTCGTCACCTATCTCCGCCTGCTCGACGCGGACGCCGACGAGGCGGACTGGGAAGAGGCCGTCGAGATCATCTTCGGCATCGATCCGCGCCGCGACCGGGAACGCGCGCGCCGCATCCACCGTTCCCACCTGGCGCGGGCCCGCTGGATGACCGAGCACGGCTATCGCGACCTGCTCCGGACCGGCTTCCACTGACACCGACCGGTGATGCCCCCCGCGCATCGCCCCTTGCCCCCTTCCCGACTATGCCGCGCGAGTTTCAAGGGCGATCTTCTCCGGAAAAGTGCGGCATACCGCATGGTCGATAGGAGGACGACGATGCCGGAGGACCCGAGCTGGCGGCACAAGGCGGCCTATCACTATATCGAAACCCTCGACCCGGCCGGCCTCGCCTGGGAGTTCCTCCGACGCAATGCCGACTACCGGCGCGCATACGACCGCCTGCCCCGCCGAGAGCGTTCCGATCCGGACGACGCGCTGACCGCGCAATGGGGGTTGCGCTTTCCCGACGGATCCGATCCTCGCCGCCACCGACGCGGACCTCTTCTGGACGCCCGCGATCGACCCCGGAACGCTGATCCTCGAACCGCCGCTGGCCATCTCCGGCCTCACGGGCCCCGCCCTCGCGATTGACGAAACCGGCGGCCGCCGCGCCGCCGACGGCCTCTATATCCACCTCGACGCCGGCAATGCCCGGTTCGATGCCGTGTGGCTCGGCGTGCGGCCGCCGCGCGGTCCGGTCGCCGTCATCCTGCCGCTCGACGGCCTCCTGCGCGACCGCACCGATGCGCTCGCCCGGTTCCACCACGCCCTTCGACGCTTGCGCGCACCTCCCGATCCGCGCCTGACACCGCTGCAACGCCGCAACCTTCGACAGGCGCTGCAGGCGGTCGATGCCCGGAACGCCGGCGCCACCTATCAGGACATCGGCGAGGCCGTCTTCGGCGCCGAGCGCGTGTCCGCAATCTCCTGGAAATCGATGCCGCTGCGCGACACGACCATGCGCCGCGTGCGCGAAGGACGGCGGCTCGTGAACGGCGCCTATCGCCAGCTCCTGCACCATCGCCGTCCACGCTGACTTCGCCCCGCTACGAGGGTGCGGATTTTCCGTCCCGTCTTCGCACTCCTGCCGGCTCCATCTTCTCCGCCACCGTGGCCCCGATGCGCCGCCGATGTCCGGCAGCGCCCGCAAGGACCACGGAGACACCATCATGCCCACAGCCAATGGCGGCCTGCCGCCGCGTTTCCTGAGAACCCCCGAAGCCGCCCGGTTCCTCGGCCTGTCTGGGCGCACCCTGGAGAAGCACCGGACCTACGGGACCGGCCCCGCCTATCGCAAGCTCGGCGGCCGCGTCGTCTATTCGCTCGACGATTTGCAGGCCTGGGCGGATCGCGGCGCCAAGACGTCGACCGCCGATCCGGGTGTCGGCACGGTGCTGCCGGCCAAGCGCCATCCCGGCGCGGCGTCCGGCCTTGGCGGGCGCTGAGTCACCGCGATGGCGTTGCGACCGAAACCGTCCGGAGCCTTCCGATGACGGGCGCCCACACCGACGGCGGCACGGCGCCGGCAGGGCACGCTGCCGCCGCCCTGACTCGCGTCGAGCTCACCTGGTACGCGGACCGGATCGAGCACTGGATCCGTTTCGGCCGGGACGTCGACGAGGAGATTCTCGACCGCCGACGGCGCGTCCTGAGCTTCGCGCCCGGCAGCCTGTTCGCCTTCGTCCGCTGGGCTGCCAACGACTTCGGTACGACCGTCTCGCGCATCGACATTGTCCGTACCGTCGCGCCGGGCGAGTCCTATCAGACATTGTCCCGCGTAAATCCGGGCGGCGACATCCTGCTCCGGATCGCCGGCTGGCCGAAGGTCGAGCGGGTCCTGCAGGCGATCGACGCCGTCGAATCCCTCGGCATCGATCCGGCGGACGCGGCGCCCGACCACTGGCGCCACGTGCACAATCGGCTGACCGCAGGCCAGGAACCGCGTCTCTACACGCGTGCGCAGCACCGCGCCTGGCGCCTGCGCCAGCGAGCGCAGCCATGACGCAGCGCGCCTACCTCCTGACCGGCGGCCTTGCTGTCCTGACCCTCGGCGTGGCCTTGGCCGTCACCCTGCCGACGGCGCTGGTCTGGAACGCATCGGCGAGCGCGCCCATCGGTCTCTACGCAATCCGCCCGGCCGACACGCTCGCCGTTTCCGACCTTGTCGTCGTCACGCCGCCCGCGCCGCTGGCAAGCTTCCTCGACACGCATCGCTATCTACCGAGCGGCATGCCGCTAGTGAAACGCATCGCCGCCCTCCCCGGTCAACAGGTCTGCCGTCGCGACGCCTCCGTCATGGTCGACGGCGACGTCGTCGCGACGGCACGCGCGCGCGACCGGCTCGGCCGACCGTTGCCGAGTTGGCGGGGCTGCCGCCGCATTGCGGCCGGCGATGTCTTTCTCCTGAACCGCCATCCGGACAGCCTCGACGGGCGGTACTTCGGACCGCTTCCCGCACATTCGATCATCGGCCAGGCCGTTCCGCTCCTCACCGACGCGGACGGCGACGGCCGATACGAATGGCGTGCGCCATGTCGATGACGCGCATGCCCACCCTACCAGCAACCACCATGAAAGGAGCCTTCCCATGGCACAGATCGGTCAGTTCACCCGCACCAAGTCCGGCTACGCGGGACATATCCGCACCCTGTTTCTCGACGCCGCCGTGACCCTCGTCCCAGCGGAATCCTCGGACACCGAGAACGCGCCCGATTATCGCATCCATCTCGGCGAGGACGCCAACGGCCCGGAGATCGGGGCCGGCTGGAAACGCACCGGGGAAAAGGCCGGCAAGTACGTCTCGCTGCAGCTCGACGACCCCGCGCTCGGCCGTCCGATCCGCGCCAACCTGTTCCAGTCGGACGACGAGGGCGCCTGGGTGCTGCAGTGGAACCGGCCGTCCCGGCGCGGCGACAAGGACTGAAACAGTGACGGGCAACATCGCTCGCCCGTTCCGGGGCCGCGCGGTGGGTTGGCGATCCGCCGCCTGCCGCGCCGTCCCTTTCCTCCTTACCGGCCTGCTGCTGGCCGGCACGCCGCCGGACATCGCATCCGCGGAACCACCGGCACAACGACCGCAATTCGAGAGCGCAACCAACGTCGACCCCTATGCCGATCACATTGCGGAAGCGGCGCGGCGCTTCGGGCTTCCCGCACCATGGATTCGCGCCGTCATGCGCGCCGAAAGCGGCGGCGATCGGGATGCCGTCTCGCCCGCCGGCGCCATGGGGCTGATGCAGATCATGCCCGCGACCTGGGCGGCGTTGCGCGCCCGCCATGGTCTCGGCGACGATCCTTTCGATCCTCGCACCAACATCCTGGCGGGCGCAGCATACCTGCGCGAGCTGCACGACCGCTTCGGCGCGCCGGGCTTTCTCGCGGCCTACAATGCGGGTCCGTCGCGCTACGCGGATCAGCTGGCGAGCGGCCGTCCGCTGCCGGCCGAGACGCGGGCCTTCGTCGCCGCGCCCGCACCGGCGATGGCCGCTCCCGAGACAGCGAACGCGCAATCTCGCGGGCCTGTCGGCCGCACTGCCTGGACACGCGCACCGCTCTTCGTCGCGCGCGATCGAAACAACGCGACGGCCGCTTCCGTGCAGGCCGATGCACCATCCGAGAGCAAGACGACGGCACGGAAGACGCACGCGCTCGACGCCGTCACACCGCACGCAAGCGGTCTGTTCGTCGCGCTCTCCGACCGAGAGGAACAGCGATGAGCGCGGTCGGCCCATGGCGTAGACCAGCGCACGTCCGGAACGGATGGGCGGGAATGCGGGCTGCACGGGAGATACCGACCAACCGACGGCGAGATAAAAGCGGCTCGCCGCTCGCACCCCAAGCCATTGAAATGGCTGGGGTTCCGGCGTGCCGGTCGGTCGGGGTGCGTGCCGCTATCAGGATATTTAGCAACGATTCTAACGCTGTTTTCGGCACTACGGGGCCAAGCCGGGAGGAAGGGCGGGTGCCATGAGCAACGACGAGCGTGATTTTCGCATCCGCCCGGGCCGGATCCGCCAGACCAGGTCGCGCCAGAAGAGCTTCATCAACCAGGTGCTGCGCGCAGCGAAGAAAGCCGGTCATGTTCCGGGCCAGGCGGCGGGCGGCCGCGCACCGCGCTATGGCCGCTCCGGCTTCGGCCGCGGCCGCATCCGCTTCAGCCGCGCGCGCCTCTTCAGCCCGACGCGGCGCGTCGTCGTCAAGGCCCGCATCGTCCGCCATCGAGGGCGCGCCTTCCGGTCCGCACCGCTCTCCGCCCATGTGGCCTACCTCAAGCGCGAGGGCGTGACGCGGGACGGCGAACGGGGCGTCATGTTCGACGCCGCAAGCGCGCAGGCCGACGACGGTGCCTTCGCCGAGCGATGCCGAGAGGACCGCCACCATTTCCGCTTCATCGTCTCGCCCGAGGATGCCGGCGAGATGACGGACCTCCGGGCCTTTACGCGCGACGTCGCCAGACACATGGAGGCGGACCTCGGCACGAAGCTCGACTGGCTCGCCGTCGATCACTGGAACACCGACAACCCGCACGTCCATCTGCTGGTCCGCGGCGTCGACGAGACCGGCGCCGATCTCGTCATCTCGCGCGACTATATCAGCCGCGGGCTGCGCTCCCGCGCGGAGGAGCTGGTCTCGCTCGAGCTGGGCCCCAAGCCGGAGCACGAGGTGCGCCACGCTCTGGAACGGGAGGTGACAGCCGAGCGCTGGACCCGGCTCGATCTCGAGATCCGCATCGCCGCCGACGATACCGGCTATGTCGATCAGCGCCCGGAAGCCGGCGATGTCGGCAACACCGAGACCCGCCGTCTGCTGATCGGCCGGCTACAGCACCTGGAGAAGATGGGCCTCGCCACATCCCCCGGCCCGGGCGAATGGATGGTCGGTCTGGAAGCCGAGCGCAAGCTGCGCGATCTCGGTCTGCGCGGCGACATCATCAAGACCATGCATCGCGCCTTCGCGGAGCGCGGACAGTACCGCGGGCTCGGCGACTACGTGATCGACGGCGACGATGCGGACGGACCGATCGTCGGCCGTCTCGTGGATCGCGGCCTCCATGACGAGCTGACCGGCGAGGCCTATGCCGTCATCGACGGCACCGACGGTCGCGCCCACCATATCCGTTTCCGAGGCATCGAGGCGTTCGAGCATGCCCCGCCGCTCGGCGGCATCGTCGAGCTGCGCCGCTTCGGCGGCGCGGACGACCGGCGGCCGACATTGGTGCTGGCGTTCCGCTCGGACCTCGATCTGGAGAAGCAGATCATGGCGCCGGGCGCAACCTGGCTCGACCACAGGCTGGTCGAGCGCCAACCCATGACACTGTCCATGGGCGGCTTCGGGCGCGAGGTGCGTGACGCAATGGCCGCGCGCGCCGAACTCCTGGCGGAGGGGGGCCTTGCCCGGCGCCAGGGTCAGCGTGTCATCCTGCAGCGCGACCTGCTCAACACCCTGCGCCGGCGGGAACTCGACGCGGCCGGCGCTAAGCTCGCGACGGAGACCGGTCTCTCGCACCTGACCACGGAGGCGGGCGAGCAGATCGCCGGCACCTACCGGCGCCGCCTCAGCCTGTCCTCGGGCCGCTTCGCGATGATCGACAACGGCCTCGGCTTCCAGCTTGTGCCCTGGTCACCCTCCCTCGAGAAGAAGCTCGGGCAGGAGGTCTCCGGTCGTGTTCGCGGCAATGGCGGCATCGACTGGAGTATTGGACGGAAGCGTGGACTAGAGGTCTAGGCCCGGAGCACACCTATCGGGCAGACCGTGATGACCGCTTTGAGCCCGTTGTCGTCATTCAAGATGCTGGTCGCCGCTTCCGAAACCGGCCATCTGCTTGGCCAGGGCCAACGTCACGCCGGAGCCGCACGCTCGTAGAGCAGAAATCCCTTGGGCAGGGGTGCGGTCCCCCAATCCATCGCGATGGCCACACTGTGCCGACCGCGCGTCAGAGCGACATAGAACTTCGCCCGGCTCTGGGGTTTCAGGTTCGTCGCGGGATCGGAGAGCCAGAGCCGCATCGGTTTGGTGGGCAGGATGACCACATGGTCGAAGCCTCGGCCCTTAGACTCCCCAAAGTTCATCACGGGCCACCGGTGATCTACGCCGGCGCTGGTGATCTTGTCACGCAGCTGCATCGGCCGGACCGTCGCCATGTAGTGGGCGTAGTCGGTCGTCCGGAGGATGAAGACGCCATTCCACTCTCCCGATTCAGTCCTACACCTGACACAATCACAGGCTTGGCTGACGGGTAAATCCGGAAACAGTCGCGACGACACCGCGCAAATGACGGCGCTGTTGCGATGAGACCGGTTCAAGGTCGTCTCGTCGATGTCGACCGAAACCTTCTTGGGAAGCTCGTTTCGCAGGAAGTCGACGATGCCACCGTCGGCGTACTTTTGGAGGCGCCGTTCATGGTGGGTCAGGTAAGTCACCTGGCGTGGGTCGCCGACCATGAGCAACCGCGTCGAACTGCGAGCGAGGGCTGCCAGGATGTCGAGGTCGTAGCCGGCAAGATCTTGGACCTCATCGACAAAGACGTTCGAGAAGACGCGGCTGATGCGGTCGATCACCGCACCGCCGCTCTTTTCGTTGCAGCGGATCACCAGCTTAGGGAGCTTGTCTGAATAGACCCGGCTGGTCGGGTCAAAGAAGTGCTTGTCGATGACCTCTTCCGGCCATGGAACACCGATCCCCTTGCTATTGTAGAAGCGTATCCCCGATGGCGTCGAAACCAGCACCATACCACGCACCGGAAATTCGAATAGACCGCCCTGGAATGGCTTGACTCCATGAGCGATCAGAAATCTGAACCAAGTCATGATCACGACATTTGCAGGCACATGGCCGACGAGCTCGAAGAACTTCTGGCGGACCTCAGCCTCGTTAGACTCGGTGTAGGTCGTGATCAGGACCCTCTCGCCCTTGATCTTCACCGCCTGCTCCACGAGGTAGGTGGTCTTGCCGGAGCCGGCGGCGGCGATGACGATCTTGTTCTTGCCAATCACGGACTGATCGCTTTCTGAATGTAGTCCGGATACGTGATCGTGGTCTTCGAATTGAAGATGGCCAGGGCGCTCTCGGTCTTATTGGCCCACATGTGGATGCGAAGCTCGTCGTCCGTCTTTGCGGAAGTGCCGAGGACGGTATTGAGGACTATACGATCGTTTGCCTTAAGGATCTTTGGTTCCAACGTATTGTAGTTGAACGGCTTGTCCCTGATCATTAGGGGTCCGGTATCCACGACCGGATCAAAGCAGATCCTGACGGTGTCCGAGTCCTTGAAGGCGGCGTACTTCTTCTCGACGGCGGCGATGTGGCCATCATTGTCGGTGACTACGGCGACAGGGATCTTCAGCGCATCGGCCAATTCAAGGAAGCGCAGGAAGGCCGTGCCAACGGAGATGACGTCGATGCCGTCCTGGATGGGCAGTCGGCCGCCATTGGCGTCCATATAGGCGCGCTGAACGACCAGTTCGTCGGAATCGCCCTCCACAAGGATGGCCTTGGCTGCGAGCGCCAAACGCAGGGTGTCGTAACCCGCCAACTTCTTGAAGAAATCGCTGGCTTCAAGTTCCGAGATGCGCGCCACCTCACCGCCACGCAGCACGATCAGGTGGTCGAGGCCGAGCTTGTTGGCTACGAAGCTGCTGTGCGTCGAAATAATGATCTGCTTTTGGCCATGCTGATCGGTAAGGTCGCCGATCAGCTCGTTCAGCCGCGCGTGCGACAAGTGATTCTCCGGTTCCTCAAGCAGAATCGCCGTCGCTTCAGCGTTCTTCTTGGCGCTGAGAGCCAGTTTTGTTTTGATCACGCATTGTTCGCCCTTGCCGATGTATTGGAAGGGGATGAGGTCGATATACGTCATAAGGCTGCTTTCCCAGGCGGTCTGGGACGACAGATCGACCGAGATACTGACCGCCTTCTGGCTGATCTTGGCGGCCTTGGTGATCCGCTCGTTGATTAGCTTAAGGTTCGGGTCCGCGACGAAAGCCTCCTTGAGCTTCCTGTGGGCTTGAGATATTGACGCGCGCTCCTTCTCCTCCAGGACGTCGCGGATGATCCGGGAGACGTATAGGTCCGATCCATTCTGCAGTCGGGTGCTGGCGGAATCGATGAGCGCGGACTTAATCGGGATATTGCGAGCTGTGATGGGCTTGCGCGCGAATGACCATATGCCCGCCGTATAATATTCGACAGGGATGGATCGGAGCGCGCCAGCTTTCACCAACTCCTCATACGGCTCTTTGTAATTCTCCTCGTCGAACTCGATTTTAAAGATGACGCCGCTGCACTTAGCCTTCTCCGAGTTTCCGTCGCCCTCTAGCTCCGCCAGCTCGTTTGACGATCCCGAGAGAAACAGTTCGATGGTGATCGCTGGCGGCGGAAGCGGGAATGCTGTATCCAGGCTCTGCACGTACTTGTTCTGAGCGGCCAAGTTGAAGAGATAGCTCGTTAGGTCGTTTTTCAGCGGGCGGCCATGCAGCAGTCCCGTCAGCGCCAGATGAATCGCCTCCAAGATCGTAGTCTTCCCGGACTCATTGGCGCCGACGATCACGTTGAGGCCGTCGTTCAATACGAGGGTGAAGGTCTTCTCGTAGCACTTGAAATTGGTGATCTTGACCTTGGCAATCTTCATGCGCTCCCCCCATCGCCCCCTAGCTCGTTGTCGCGCACTATGGTGCTGATCGAATTTTAGGATTCGAAACATCCTAAAGTCGAGCCCGGCGCGAAATACAACCGATCTGGGTGTGCCGCTTTCCGCTTGGTCAACTGAGACCTTCCAACCCTCAAATGTCCGGTTACTGGCACCACGCTAGGAACCGCTCCTGGCGCGCAGCGGCCATTTGATCGATTACAAACACTCTTCTGCCGGACGGTCCGTCCTATCTGCGCGCATTTACCACCGATCGCGCGATCGCCGTCACACTTCGCTTGAAGTCGGGGCATGTTCCAGGCTGGTCTTGGATTATCATGTCCGCAACCAAGATTCTCTGGGGCCAGATCGCCGTCGTTCTCCTGATCGTGCTCGCCACGACCTGGACGGCGACCGAATGGACGGCCTGGCGACTGGGTTTCCAGCCGCAGCTCGGGGCACCCTGGTTCGAGCTTACGGGCTTTCCCGTCTATTACCCGCCGGCCTTCTTCTGGTGGTGGTATTCCTTCGACGCCTATGCGCCTCGCATCTTTGTCGAAGGCGCCTGTATCGCGGCGTCGGGCGGGTTCATCTCGATCGGCGTCGCCATCGTCATGTCCGTCTGGCGTGCCCGCGAAGCGAAGAATGTCATCACCTACGGGTCCGCCCGCTGGGCGGAACGGCGCGAAGTCGTGCGCGCTAGCCTCCTCGGATCGGATGGCGTTGTGCTCGGCAAGCTCGGACAGGACTATCTCCGCCACGACGGGCCGGAGCATGTGCTCTGCTTTGCCCCGACGCGTTCCGGCAAGGGCGTCGGGCTGGTCGTTCCCTCACTGCTGACCTGGCCCGGCTCAGCCATCGTCCACGACATCAAAGGCGAGAACTGGGAACTGACCGCCGGCTTCCGATCCCGGCACGGCCGCGTCCTGCTCTTCGATCCGACCAACCCGGGCTCCACCGCCTATAACCCGCTGCTGGAGGTTCGCCGTGGCGACTGGGAGGTGCGCGACGTCCAGAACGTCGCCGACGTGCTGGTCGACCCGGAAGGATCGCTCGAACGGCGCAATCACTGGGAGAAGACGAGCCACTCACTCCTAGTCGGCGCCATCCTCCATGTCCTCTATGCCGAACCCGACAAGACTCTCGCCGGCGTCGCGGCGTTCCTGTCCGACCCGAAACGCCCGATCGAGGCGACGCTCAAGGCCATGATGACCACGCCGCATCTGGGCGACGCCGGTCCGCATCCCGTCGTCGCTTCGGCCGCGCGCGAGCTCCTCAACAAGGCCGACAACGAACGCTCGGGCGTGCTCTCCACGGCCATGTCCTTCCTCGGCCTCTATCGCGATCCGGTGGTAGCCCGGGTGACACGGCGTTGCGACTGGTGCATCGCCGACCTGATCGAAGGCGATCGGCCCGCCACCCTCTATCTGGTCGTGCCGCCCTCCGACATTTCGCGCACGAAGCCGCTCATCCGGCTGGTGCTCAATCAGATCGGCCGCCGACTCACGGAAGACCTGCACGCCACCAACCGGCGCCAACGCATCCTGCTGATGCTCGACGAGTTCCCGGCGCTCGGACGGCTGGATTTCTTCGAGAGTGCGCTCGCCTTCATGGCGGGATACGGCCTCAAGGCCTTCCTGATCGCGCAATCCCTGAATCAGATCGAGAAGGCCTACGGGCCGAACAACGCGATCCTCGACAACTGCCACGTACGCGTGAGCTTCGCGACCAACGACGAGCGCACGGCCAAGCGCGTCTCCGATGCGCTCGGTACCGCCACCGAGCTTCGCGCCATGAAGAACTATGCCGGCCATCGCCTCTCACCCTGGCTGGGCCACCTCATGGTATCGCGGCAGGAGACCGCGCGGCCGCTGCTCACGCCGGGCGAGATCATGCAGCTTCCCGCCAACGACGAGATCGTCATGGTGGCCGGGACACCGCCCATCCGGGCGAAGAAGGCGCGGTACTTCGAGGATTCCCGTCTCACGGAGCGGCTGCTGTCAGCGCCCGATCCGAACAAGACCGTACCGCCGGCACGCGAAGATGCCTGGGCCGACCGTATCCTCGCGCCGACCGCCGCAACACAGGACGAACGCAGCGACGAAAGCGCGGACAAGGCGAACGGGGGCCTGAGGCGCCAACCCGACCTGCCCGAGCACGAGGAGATCGTGACGCCGACCGAGGAGTGGACTCCCACCAAGGAATTCGAGTTGATGGACGACGATGCCGACGAGCCCGCGCGCCAGGCGCGCCTGTTCCGCCAGCAGGGAAGACAGATCGCGCGCCAGGCCACCCTCGATCCGGACGACGGCATCGAACTGTGAGGAGCGAGCCATGCGCAACCGAATGAATGTCTACTTCCCGCCCGAGATGTTGCGGCAGATCGTCGACCTCGCCGACCGCAAGGGCCTATCTCGATCCGCCATCGTCGAGGCGGCGGTCGCGTCCTTCTTGTCGCCAGATGGCTCGGACAAGATGGAAGCGGCGCTAACTCGCCGGCTCGACCGGCTGTCACGCCAGGTGCAGCGGCTCGAGCGAGATGTCGGGATCAGCGCCGAGACGCTGGCCCTGTTCATCCACTTTTGGCTGACGATCACGCCTCCTCTTCCCGAAGACGCCCAGTCAGCAGCGCAGATCAAGGGGCGGGAACGCTTCGAAGGCTTTGTCGAGACGCTGGGGCGGCGGCTTCAGAAGGGGCAGAACTTTGTGCGGGAGATTCCTGATGACGTCTCGGCGTCCCAGCATGATCTGAATATGAATGGAGCCACTAGAAGGCGCTCACCGGGCTAACGTGGTGGTCGCTGCTACCGCCGAGGATTGTGCGGATTGAAATTCACCAGGAGTATCCCTTCGGCTCCGGTGGATCGCCCAGAGGATCGTGTAGCTCGTCTTCTTCGGGAAAAAGTGCCTTCCCGTCCAGTTCAACAGATGCTGCATCGATAGTCGTACGCCTCTCAAGTTCGGCCAGGCGATGGTTTACCCAGAGCAACATACGACCCAGCTCCGTTGACTGATCGGCCACGACGTTCGACGGGAGCGATGCAAGCCAACTCCTGATGTTGGCCGCTTCGCGTTGAAGCTCCACCAGTTCACGCAGATAAGCGACACGTGCTTCCTCACGCTCCTTCCGTTTCTTCGCCAACTGACGGCGGTGGGCCAACTCTTCCCGCCGTCGCGCCTCTTCCTCGCGCCGTTCGCGCTCGGCCTTTTCATGCGCGAGTATGACCTTGAGGCCGGTGACAATGCCGTCCAGCATGGATTCGACTGTCTGGGTCTTGCCGTCACCCCAGGTTTTTCGGAGGCCGTCCGCCCAGCCGTCAACTGCGAAGACAAGCTGGCCCGTGTGAACCCTGTCGAATTCAGGCCAAGGCTTTTCGTAAGGAAGGGACATGTAGAGATCCCAGTTCTTGCGATCAGCGGCGCGCTGACGTCTTTCCTGACGACGTTCGTATTCCGCCTGCTCCTTCTCCGTCGGGATGTGCGGTACCCGTTTGGTCCGTTCGGTCAGCGTAAAGGTCACGTCATCAGGCTCGACCGTGATCTTCATGCGCTCGCCGTGCGGTTGCAGATGCATGCCGTCCGCCTCCAGGAGCGAAGCCAGGTTATGTAGGAAGGTGATGGCACGCTCGACACGATCCGGATGGACGACCACGCCGCACATGCCCGGCGCAGTCGCGCTGACCGAGCCGAATTCGTCTGGTTTCCTTTTGCGGAGCGCACGAGCGGTCGGCGCAATGGCACCATGCGGCCTCTCAATTGGGCCGTTCTGAATCATCGTCTTGATCTCCTCGCCCGCCCTGCGCGCTGCCGTTCGTTCCACCTTTGCCTGTTTGAGCATCTCGCGTGTGGCTTTGGGCAGGGTTGAGATTGTCGAGACGATCTCGATACGGTCGAGCCATGTGTCTTTGACCTTCGGAAGGGCCGGTTGCGTGATCTTCTGGCCGGCCGCGAGCCTGGCCCAGTATCCGCGCGGCGGACTTGGGACACGGTGGCGCGCACATATTTTGGCAAGCCCACGATCGGAAATTCCGAATTCTTCTGCAAGCTTCTGCATGGGTGTCGACCAAACCAGGTCGTAAAGTTCCTGCCGGGTAAATTGCTTTCGATTCCGCTGCATGACTGCAAGATGCCCAATTAATTCGCGACGTCGGCTCAGCATAAGGTGTGCACGTTCGACGATCATCACCGAAGCAAAGATGGCATCCTGAACCTCCTCGACATCCGCCTGTTTTTACACGCCAGCGCACTACTACGCCCTTGAACTTGTTGCGTTAGGCCACTTCGCGTCTTCTCTACTTGTCCCCGGTCGCGGGCCGCCGGTGCGGCTCCGCCAATGTACGGGGGCAAGATGCCGGCCAGACATTCACACTCCGAGACGGCCTCACGCAGCGCCCGCATGCTGGGCACCGCGCTCGGTCCAGCCATCGGTGCCTACCTGTCGGATCCGTCCGTCGTCGAGGTCATGCTCAACCCGGACGGCCGCCTATGGATCGACCGGTTGTCGGACGGCCTCGAGGATACCGGCGAGCGCCTACCGCCCGCCGACGGCGAACGCATCATCCGTTTGGTCGCCCATCATGTCGGCGCCGAGGTCCATACTGCCAGCCCCCGCGTCTCGGCCGAGCTGCCCGGGACGGGAGAGCGGTTCGAGGGCCTCCTGCCGCCCGTCGTCGCCGCACCCGCCTTCGCGATCCGCAAGCCCGCCGTCGCCGTCTTCACGCTCGCCGACTATGTGGCGAACGGCATCATGGATACCGGCCAGGCCGACGCCTTGCGCTCGGCCGTAGCGGCGCGCCGGAACATCCTGGTCGCCGGCGGCACCTCGACCGGCAAGACCACGCTCACCAACGCGCTCCTCGCGGAGGTCGCCAAGACCGCCGACCGCATCGTCCTCATCGAGGACACCCGCGAGCTGCAATGCGCATCGCCCAACCTCGTCGCGCTGCGCACCAAGGACGGCGTCGCGACCCTTTCGGACCTTGTCCGCTCGTCGCTGCGCCTGCGTCCCGACCGCATTCCCGTCGGGGAAGTGCGCGGCCCCGAGGCGCTTGATCTGCTCAAGGCCTGGGGTACCGGCCATCCCGGCGGCATCGGCACCATTCACGCCGGCACCGCGCTCGGCGCCCTGCGCCGCCTCGAGCAACTGATCCAGGAAGCCGTGGTCACGGTCCCGCGCGCCCTGATCGCCGAGACCATCGATCTGGTCGCCGTGCTCGCCGGACGCGGCGCTGATCGTCGTCTGATCGAGCTCGCCACCGTGACGGGCCTCGACCCGAACGGCGACTACGCCCTCACCCCGTCGCTCCAATCCCGCCCAGGAGAAGCCGCATGACCCGATCCCTTAGTCGCTCACTCGCCGCCGCCGGCACGACCGTCTTCACGATCTGCCTTCTCGCGCCGACTGCGCACGCCGCCGGTTCCGCCATGCCGTGGGAGGCGCCGCTACAGGCGATCCTAGAATCCATCGAAGGGCCGGTCGCCAAGATCGTCGCGGTGATCATCATCATCATTACCGGCCTGACGCTCGCCTTCGGCGACACGTCGGGCGGGTTCCGGCGCCTGATCCAGATCGTCTTCGGCCTCTCGATCGCCTTCGCGGCCTCGAGCTTCTTCTTGAGCTTCTTCAGCTTCGGCGGCGGGGCGCTGGTCTGATGGAGGACGTGCCCGGCTTCACCATCCCCGTGCACCGCGCCCTGACCGAGCCGATCCTGCTCGGCGGCGCGCCGCGCGCGGTCGCGATCCTGAACGGGACGCTGGCGGCCGCCGTGGGTCTCGGCCTGCGCCTCTGGCCGGCTGGCCTCATCCTCTGGGTCATCGGCCACGCCGTCGCCGTCTGGACGGCGCGGCGCGACCCGCTCTTCCCCGACGTCACGCGCCGCCACCTGCGCATCCCATCGTATTTGAGCGTGTGAGAGCGAAGCGATGATGAACCTCGCCGAATATCGCCGCACCTCGGACCGCCTGGCCGACTTCCTACCATGGGCGGCATTGATCGCGTCCGGCGTGGTTCTCAACAAGGACGGCTCCTTCCAGCGCACCGCATGCTTCCGCGGGCCCGATCTCGACAGCGCCGTCCCCGCCGAGTTGGTCGCGGTGGCAAACAGGCTCAACGGCGCCTTCCGCCGCCTCGGCTCGGGCTGGGCGATCTTCGTGGAAGCGATGCGGGTCCCGGCCTCGGACTATCCGGAGAGCACCTTTCCTGATGCCGCCTCCGCCCTGGTGGATGCCGAACGCAAGGCCACATTCGAGGAGGATGGCGCGCATTTCGAGTCGCGCTACTTCCTGACCTTCCTCTATTTGCCGCCCGCCGAGGACGCCGCGCGTGCCGAGCGTCTTCTCTACGAGGGGCGCGAACGCGGCGCAGGCGCCAACGCCCGGGAACAGCTCCACGGCTTTATCGACCGCACGGACCGCATCCTGCAGCTGCTCGACGGCTTCATGCCGGAATGCGCCTGGGCCTCCGACGCCGAGACGCTGACCTATCTGCATGCGACCGTCTCGACCCGGCGCCACCGCGTGCGCGTGCCCGAAGTCCCGATGTATCTCGACGCCCTGCTGGCCGACCAGCCGCTGACCGGCGGGCTCGAGCCGAGGCTCGGGGACGCGCATCTGCGCGTGCTGACCATCGTCGGGTTTCCGAGTGCGACCACGCCGGGGATTCTCGACGACCTCAACCGGCTCGCCTTCCCCTATCGCTGGTCGACCCGCGCCATCCTGCTCGACAAGGTCGACGCCACGCGGCTGCTGACCCGCATCCGCCGGCAATGGTTCGCTAAGCGCAAGTCGATCGCCGCCATCCTCAAGGAGGTGATGACCAACGAGGCCTCGGTCCTGGTGGATACCGATGCCGCCAACAAGGCGGCCGATGCCGATGCGGCGCTGCAGGAGCTCGGCGCCGATATCGCGGGCCAGGCCTACGTCACGACGACCGTCACCGTGTGGGACGACGATGCCCGCATCGCTGATGAGAAGCTGCGGCTGGTGGAGAAGGTCATCCAGGGCCGCGACTTCACCTGCATGGCGGAGAGCGTCAACGCCGTCGAGGCCTGGCTCGGCAGCCTGCCAGGGCATGTCTACGCCAACGTCCGCCAGCCACCCATATCGACACTCAACCTCGCCCACATGATCCCGCTCTCGGCGGTGTGGGCGGGGCCGGAACGGGACGAGCACCTGGCAGCGCCCCCACTGCTCTTCGGCCAGACCGAAGGCTCGACCCCGTTCCGGTTTTCCCTGCATGTCGGCGATGTCGGCCACACCATGGTTGTCGGGCCGACCGGCGCCGGAAAATCGGTGCTGCTGGCGCTGATGGCGTTGCAGTTCCGGCGCTACCCCGGCTCGCAGGTGTTCGCCTTCGATTTCGGCGGCTCGATCCGCGTCGCGACCCTCGCCATGGGCGGTGACTGGCACGACCTCGGCGGCGCCCTGAGCGAGAGCGCCGATTCCCTTGTAGCGCTGCAGCCGCTCGCCCGCATCGAGGACCCGGCCGAGCGCGCCTGGGCCGCCGACTGGCTGGCCGGCATCCTGCGTCGTGAAGGTGTGACCATCGATCCTCAGGCGAAGGACCATCTCTGGACCGCGCTCTCCTCGCTGGCCTCGGCGCCCCTTGGCGAGCGGACCCTCACCGGCCTGTCTGTCCTCCTGCAGTCGCAGGATCTGAAGCGCGCCTTGCAACCCTATTGCGTCGGCGGCGCCCACGGCCGTCTGCTCGACGCCGAGGCCGAGCATCTGGGCGCGGCAGCCGTTCAGGCCTTCGAGACCGAAGATCTCATCGGTACCGACGCGGCGCCGGCTGTGCTCGCCTATCTCTTCCACCGCATCGAGGATCGGCTCGACGGACAGCCGACCCTGCTCGTCATCGACGAGGGCTGGCTCGCCCTCGACGACGAGGGCTTCGCGCGTCAGCTCCGCGAATGGCTGAAGACGCTCCGGAAGAAGAACGCGTCCGTGGTCTTCGCCACCCAGTCGCTCTCGGACATCGACGGCTCGGTGATCGCGCCGGCGATCATCGAGAGCTGCCAGACGCGCATCTTGCTGCCCAACGAACGCACCGTCGAGCCGCAGATCGCCGCCATCTGTCGCCGCTTCGGGCTCAACGACCGTCAGATCGAGATCCTCGCCCGCGCCACGCCCAAGCGTGACTACTACTGCCAGTCGCGCGCCGGCAACCGGCTGTTCGAGCTGGCGCTCGGCGAGGTCGCGCTCGCCTTCTGCGCCGCCGCCTCCAAACCCGACCAGGCTGCCGCCGAAGCATTGCTGACGGAACACGGCCGCAACGGCTTCGCCGCCGCCTGGCTGCACCGCTGCGATCTCGCCTGGGCGGCCGACCTCATCCCCGACCTCATTAATCTGGTGTCCCCGTCATGACCGCCCGTCGCACGCGCGCGACGCTGCTCGCCGCATCACTTCTCACCGCGTCCATCGCCCTGTCATCGGCGTTCGCACCGCCAGCCTCGGCGCAGTGGATCGTCTACGACCCCACCAACTACGCCCAAAACGTCCTGCAGGCGACCCGCGCGCTCCAGCAGATCAACAACCAGATCAGTTCGCTGCAGAACGAGGCGCAGATGCTGATCAACCAGGCCCGCAACCTGACAAGCCTGCCGCACTCCTCGCTCCAGCAGCTCCAGCAGTCGGTCTGGCGCACCCAGCAATTGCTGAACCGGGCGCAGAACATCGCCTACGACGTCGCCGCCATCGACCATGCCTTCCAGACGACCTATGGCGACGCGCCGGTTTCCGCATCCGACCAGCAACTGATCGACGAAGCGCAGATGCGCTGGCGCTACACGGTCGGCGGCCTCCAGGACGCCATGCGCGTCCAGGCCGGCGTCGTCGGCAACATCGAGACCAACCGCACCGAGTCTGCGGCCCTCGTCGGCGAGAGTCAGGGCGCGACGGGCGCATTGCAAACGGCCCAGGCCGGCAACCAGCTTCTCGCGCTCCAGGCTCAGCAACTCGCAGACCTCACGGCCGTCGTCGCCGCCAACGGACGGAGCCAGGCGCTCGCGGAGGCCGAGCGGACGGCAGCGGCAGAACAGGGGCGCGAGCAGCGCCGCCGTTTCCTGGCGCCGGGCACCGGCTATCAGCCGGGCAACGCCCGGATGTTCCACGGCGGGAACTGAGGGCGACCCCATGAACGGAACGATCCTCGCTCGCATCGCCGCCATCGTCTTCGTGGCCTTCGCCATCACCGCGACGGTCCTCGCGCTGCGGGAGGGCCGTCGCCCGGCCGCCGTCACCACCGCCCCGCCCGCCGTGAAGGAGCGGAACGCCGCCGATCCGTTGCAGGCCGAGCTCCGGCGCTGCCAGGCGCTCGGCGAAGCAGCCACACGCGATTCCGAGTGTCTTGCTGCTTGGGCGGAGAGCCGCCGACGCTTCCTCTCGGGCAAGCCGGAAGGACGGTAGCGGCATGGACGATACCGGCGTCATCGACCATTTCCTGGAGGTCTTCACCCAGTACATCGATTCCGGCTTCGGCCTGCTCGGCGGCGAGGTTGCCTTCATCGCCACGACGCTGATCGTGATCGACGTGACCCTGGCCGCCCTCTTCTGGTCCTGGGGCGCCGACGACGACATCGCGGCGCGGCTGGTCAAGAAGACGCTTTTCATCGGCATCTTCGCCTATGTCATCTCCAACTGGAACGACCTCGCCCGCATCGTCTTCGAGAGCTTCGCCGGCCTCGGCCTCCGGGCGAGCGGTACCGGCTTCACCGCCGCCGATCTGCTGCGCCCAGGCAGGGTCGCGCAGACCGGGCTCGACGCGGGCCGGCCATTGCTCGAGTCGATCTCCGGCCTGATGGGCTACTGGTCCTTCTTCGAGAACTTCATCCAGATCGCCTGCCTCTTTCTCGCCTGGGCGCTGGTGCTGCTCGCCTTCTTCCTTCTCGCGGTGCAGCTCTTCATCACGCTGCTCGAGTTCAAGCTGACGACGCTCGCGGGCTTCGTGCTCATCCCCTTCGGCCTCTTCGGCAAGTCGGCTTTCCTCGCCGAACGCGTGCTCGGCAACGTGGTCTCGTCAGGGATCAAGGTGCTGGTGCTCGCCGTCATCATCGGCATCGGCTCGACGCTCTTCTCCGAGTTCACGCAAGGCTTCGGCGGCGACCAGCCCAATATCGACGAGGCCATGGCGATTGTGCTCGCCGCGCTCTCGCTGCTCGGCCTCGGCATCTTCGGCCCCGGCATCGCCAACGGCATCGTCTCGGGCGGCCCGCAACTCGGGGCGGGTGCGGCCGTCGGCACGGGGCTCGCGGCGGGCGGCCTGATGGTCGCCGGCGGCGCCGGCCTTGGCATGGCCGCGCGCGGAGGTGCTGCGATGCTTTCCGGCGGCGCGTCGGCGATGCGGAGCAGCGCATCGCTCGCGGGCGGCGCCTCGGCCGCCTACACCTTGGCGTCGACCGGGCAATCCGGCGCCTCCGGTGTGGCATCCAGTCTCGGCGGCGTCGCCCGGGCCGGCGCCGGCTCCATGGGCTCCCCCCTGCGCCGTGCCACCCAGGGCCTGCGTGACAGCTACCGCGACGGCGGCCGCGCCGCCATCGCGGCCACCGGCGGCCAGGTTTCCGGCGGCACGGGACCTGCAGTCACACCCACCGCCGCCAATGACCGCATGCCCGCCTGGGCGCAGCGCATGAAGCGCAGCCAACGCCTCAGCCACGGCGGCACCGTCGCCGCCCACGGCATCCGCTCCGGCGACGCCCATGGCGGCGGCGCCGCCATCGACCTGTCCGAAAGAGACCGCTGATGTTCAAGCGACCCGCGACCCATTACGGCAAAACACCGGCCCCCGAGACACCCTATCAGAAGGCCGCGCAGGTCTGGGACGAGCGCATCGGCGCGGCCCGCGTGCAGGCCCGGAACTGGCGGCTCATGGCCCTCGCCTGCCTCGCGCTCGCCACGGGCTGTGCGGGAGCACTCGTCTGGCAGTCCGCGCGCGGCACCGTCGTGCCCTGGATCGTCGAGGTCGACAAGCTGGGCGCGGCGCAGACCGTGGCGCCCGCCGAGGCCGGATACCGCCCGAGCGATCCGCAGATCGCCTTCCACCTGGCTCGCTTCATCGAGCATGTCCGCGCCATCCCGGCGGACCCGATCGTGGTGCGGCAGAACTGGCTCAGCGCCTACGACTTCACCACCGACCGCGGCGCGCTGGCGCTCAACGACCATGCGCGCGCCAACGATCCCTTCGCCCGGGTGGGCAAGCAGCAGATCGCGGTCGAGGTCTCGAGCGTCATCCGCGCCTCGGCCGACAGCTTCCGCGTGGCCTGGACCGAGCGCCGGTACGAGAACGGCCAGCTCGCCGGGAGAGAACGCTGGACCGCGATCCTCACCGTCGTCGTCCAGACGCCGCACGACGCGGAGCGGCTGCGCAAGAACCCGCTCGGAATCTACGTCAACGCCATCAACTGGTCACGGGAGCTGGAGCCATGAAGCCGTCTTTCCGTGGAGCCGGAAAGCCGGCTCTCCGCATTTCCATATACCCGGCGCTTCGCAGAAGCGCCTTGCCGCTGATCCTCCTCGCGACGCCGCCGCTCGCCGGCTGCACCACCCCGCATCCGCCGCTGCGGATCTCCTACGACGATCCGCAGCCGGCCATTCTTCAGGAGGATCCGCCGGCGCCGGTCCAGGTCGTGGAGATGCCCGAGCCCCTGCCGCTGCCGGGGCAGTTGAAGCCGGTCGAGGAAGGCTCGCGGCCACCAGAGGAGGCCGATCCGGAAAAGCGCGTGGAGACGGCCAACGCCGCCGCCCGCATGGAGCCGGTGCGCGACGGCTTCATCAACGCCATGCAGGTCTATCCCTTCACGAAGGGCGCGCTCTATCAGGTCTATACCGCCATCGGCCAGATCACCGACATCGCGCTGCAGCCGGGCGAAGACCTGGTCGGCCCTGGTCCCGTGGCCGCCGGCGACACGGTGCGCTGGATCATCGGCGACACCGAGAGCGGCACCGGCGCGGACCGTCGGATCCACATCCTCGTCAAGCCGACCCGCCCGGACCTCACCACCAATCTCGTCATCAACACCGACCGTCGCACCTATCACCTCGAACTGCGCTCCGGCGAGACAACCTACATGGCATCGGTCTCCTGGCAGTACCCTCGGGACCAGCTCATCGCGCTGCGCCGGCGGAACGCGGAAGCCGAGCGGGCGACACCGATCGCCGGCAGGATCGATCTCGCGTCGATCAACTTTCGCTATGCGATCGAGGGCGACGAGCCGCCCTGGCGGCCGCTGCACGCCTTCGACGACGGGCGGCAGGCCTTCATCGAGTTCCCGCGCGGCATCGGCCAAGGGGAGATGCCGCCGCTCTTCGTCGTCGGCGCCGAGGGCGACGGTTCCGAGCTCGTGAACTACCGCGTGCGCGGCCATTACATGATCGTCGACCGGCTGTTCGCGGCCGCCGAGCTCCGGTTCGGCGCCGGCGATCGCCAGCAGCGCGTGCGCATCGTCCGCACGGACGGGAAGCCCGCGTCATGAATGACGCGCCGGACCGGAACGAAGACGAAGACGTGCCGCTGGTCGGCTCCCCAGGGAATCAGACCGCCGACATGCGCCTTCGCGGGCCGGCGCCACGCGTCACACGGTTATCCCGTAAGGTGCTGGCCGGCCTTGGGGCCATCGCACTCGTCGGGATCGGCGGTGCGCTGATCTACGCGCTTCAGACGAAAGACCGGACAGCCGCGCCGGACGAGCTCTACAGCACGGAGAACCGCAGCACTGCGGACGGGCTGCAGACGCTGCCGCGCGATTACGCCGGCATTCCGCGACTGGGCCCGCCGCTGCCGGGCGACCTCGGACGACCCATGCTCAGCAGCGGCAATCACGTTCCCACCGGTACGGTGCCATCGCCCGACCCGATGCCGCAACGCCGGCTGCAGGAACGGGAGGCGGCGCGCACGAGCAAACTCTTCATGCAATCCGGTACCCGGTCACGTGCATCCGAGCCGCCCTCTACGGACAGCACCCCACAGACGCCGCCAAGCCTCGGCGACCTGGGTCTTGCGCCACCGGCCGCGACGCCGAGCGCGGCGGAGCGCCAACGGGCCTTTCTCGAAGCCGTCGTCGACCGACGCACCGTCAGCGCCGAGCGGGTTCAGCCACCGGCCTCGCTCGATATCCTCCAGGCGGGGTCGGTCATTCCGGCCGCGCTGATCACCGGCATCCGCTCCGATTTGCCCGGGCAGATCACGGCCCAGGTGACCGAGAACGTCCACGACAGCCTGACGGGCCGGACCCTTCTGGTGCCGCAGGGCACGCGCCTTATCGGCGAATACGACAACTTCGTAACCTTCGGGCAGCGTCGCGTGCTGCTCGTCTGGACGCGGATGATCTTCCCGAACGGCCGCTCCATCGTCCTCGAGCGGCAATCAGGCGCCGATACGGAAGGTTATGCCGGTCTCGAGGACGGCGTCGACTATCACTGGTGGGATATCGCGAAGGCCGCCGGGCTTTCGACACTGCTTTCGGTGGGCGCCGAGCTCGCCGTGGACGACGACGAGCGCCTGCTGCGCGCCATCCGCGACGGCGCGCAGGACACCTTCAACGATGCGGGCCAGCAGATCGTCCGCCGCCAGCTCAATGTCGCGCCGACGCTCACCATTCGGCCGGGCTTCCCGGTCCGCGTGATCGTCACCCGCGATCTTGTCCTCGAGCCTTATGGAGGCTGATCCATGCCGACCAAACTCAAGCTCTCCGTCCTCCCCGACGACAAGCCGATCAAGGTGACGGTCGACCTGCCCGCAGCCGTGCACCGGGACCTGGTCACCTATGCCGAGGTGATGGCGCGCGAGACCGGCCAGGCCGCGCCGAACCCGGAGAAACTCATCGCGCCGATGCTACAGCGCTTTATGGCGACGGATCGGGCTTTCGCCCGTCTACGGAAGAGCCGAACCCCGACGGCGCATCGCAGTTGATCGTCTCGATGGACCAATCCGATGCCCCGCGCCGGACCCGGCCCGCGAGGACATGGGCAGCGCTGATGAACCGCCTGAGCGCCGGGTTGTCGTTCTGCGGCGACCACACCGCGCTGAATGGGACGATATCTTCAGCATCCATCAGCGGGCGGAGCACCAGGTCGGGCAGCTTCACGTCTGCCCAGGCTCCGGAAACGAGCGTGATGCCGTGTCCCAACCCGACGAGACTCATCAGCGTTTCCTGCGTGACGTCCCTGTAGGCGATGTCGGGGAACGTGCTGTAGTCGGCGGCACGGCGGACGATAAAGGTGTAGGCTTCGGGCCCCGGCGGCAAACGACAGACGATGAACCGCTCGTCCCGCAGATCCGGCCAGTCGAGTTTGCGCCGGCGGGCGAGCCGGTGGTCCTTGGGAAGCGCCACATAGGCCGGCTCCCGCCACAGCTCGGCAGTCTCGCATTCCGCGATGTCCGGAACGCCGGTGACGAACGCGATATCGAGCTGACGCCCCCGGATCGCCGCAAGATGATCAGCGCGGCTCCCGTTCCGGACATCGATCCGGACATCGGGACGTTGCTCTGTAAAGCTGGAGATGAGGTCCCTCAGGAACGCGCTGATCAACGCGGTGATAATGCCGACGCGGACGATACCGGTCTCCGCACGGCCCGCGGCGGCCGCCATCCGCTCCGCTAGCTCAAGTTGCTCCAGCGCCGGACAGGCGTCGGCGAGGAAGCGTTTGCCCGCGTCGGTGAGGCGTGCCCCGGTATGGCTGCGCTCGAACAGGGAAACGCCGAGCCGGTCCTCGAGGCGTCGGACGCCACGGCTGATGCTCGACTGTTCGACCCGCAACGAACGAGCCGCCCGGCGAAAGCTGCCTGCCCTCGCAACGGTGATGAAATAGCGGAGTTGCGAAATCTCGAGCACGGCACGCTGTGCTACGGCACATCTCGTCGCCCCCACCGGACAGGGCGCATGCGAAAACGGGGCACCGGCCGTTCAGTGGAAGCGGTTGCGACATCACAGCGCGGATCCAAGCGCCAAGTTGAAGAGGGTCCGCCTGGCGGTTCTCCCAAAGGCATCCTGCCTCCCATCGCTAACCCAGACATGCCCTCCGCAAGATCACGCGCATGACCGAACGGCCCCGAACGGTGGGCATCGGCGCCGGAGCGTTTGAGGGACCGAGCGTTTGTTCGCCCCACCACCCCCGGATCGCTCGGGCGTCGTCCGGCGCACAATGTTGCAGAGCCTTTCCCCTTACTTAATCAACGTCCGCGCGCAGGGACATTTCGGGTGGCGGCGTCTCAGCGGCGCTTCAGGTGGCCGAACGGCGATAGAAAGTTGAGTTCGTCTAGACGAGGTGATAAAGCCTAATTGAGAACTATTCTCAATTGCGAGCTGGCGACGGGGCCGGCGGCGCGGCAGCCCGCCGGGCGTTAGCGCGCGAGGGGACGGCAAGGCAGAAGGTGAACCACGATCGGACCATATTGGCCCTCTACATGGCCCATCGCAGCGAGTTGGTGAACTACGCCAACGGTATCGTCGGCGATGTGGGCCGAGCCGAGGACGTGGTCCAGGAGGCCTGGGTCCGTTTCGACGCGATCACCAACGGGCGGGCGCTCGAAGAGCCTGTCGGCTATCTCTATCGCATCGTGCGCAACCTCGCGATCGACAGCTACCGAAGCCGGATGCGCGAGGAGCGCGTCCTCGAGCCTGGCGCCGAGGCAGCCGCGCAACAGACTCCTGACGACACGCCGTCGCCGGAGGCCGCCACATCGGCGAAGCATGAGCTCCGGCTTCTCACGGAGGCCATGGCCGAACTGCCGGAACGCACCCGCATCGCCCTGGAGATGCGCCGCTTCGGTGGCTGCAAGCTCAAGGAGATTGCCGAGCATCTCGGTATCTCCGTTACGACCGCCCATGAAATCATCGCAGACGGTGTCGACTACTGTCGCCAGCGGGTGCGGCCGGATTCATGAGCGCGTCGACTGTATTCATCCGAAAAAGCATCTCCCCCCGGCGTTTATTGAGTAGGACAGCGGGGCCATTGCTGGTGACGGAATGCCGGTCGATGAACCGCATGTCGGTGCCGGGCAGAGGACAGACATGACGACATCGTCTGAGGATAGGAAACGCGCGGCTCGGGAAGCCGCGCGCTGGCTGGTCGCTCTGGAGGAGGAGCCGGACGATGGAGCGATCCGCGCCGCGTTCGAAGCCTGGCTGAATGCAAGCCCGGTCAATGCGGCCGCCTGGGCGAATACATCCGATATCTATGACCTGATGGCAAAGACCCCGCCGGCACACCAGGATCATTGGGCGCCCTATGTCGCCGAGCGGAAGCGTGCCGCAGCGGCGACACCCGTCGACGCTGAACTGCCGCCAGTCGCCACGGTCTGCGCCGGGACCGGGCGGAAACCCGTCCCTCGCCGCGTCGTATTCAGTGTCGCTGCTGCGGCCATGGCGGCCTGTCTGGCGTTGGTGATGGTGCCCTCCGTCCTCCTGCGGATTGAGGCCGACTACCTCACATCGACCGCCGAACTGCAGACACTGAACCTGCCCGACGGAACCACGGTCCGACTGGGGCCGGACAGCGCCCTCGCCGTGAACTTCGACGAGCGCGAGCGCCGTGTTCGTCTGGTGAAGGGCGAAGCCTTCTTCGAGGTGACGCCGGACCGGGAGCACCCTTTTCGTGTCGCCACCCGCGAGGTAACGACGACGGTGCTCGGCACCGCCTTCGATGTGCGGCTCAGCGAGGACGGGGCGGCCGTCGCCGTTCGCCACGGGCAGGTGAGTGTGGACTATCCCGCCGCTCATCCGCCGGTCTCGGAGCGCCTAGAGGCAGGCGACTGGATGCGGGTCGGCTGGACCGGCGATGTCCGGCGCGGCGAGACGCCGCCGGACGAGGTCGGGGCCTGGATGCAGGGCCAACTCGTCGTGCGCGACCGTCCGCTGGAGAGCGTCGTCGACGATCTGCGCCGCTACTATGCCGGCATGATCGTCCTGACCGACGGCGCGTTCGGCGAGCAACGGGTGTCCGGCGTCTACAATGTGGCCGACCCGGTCGCGGCGCTCAGTGCCATGGCTGGCGCGCATGGCGGCGCCGTACACCGGATCTCGCCCTGGGTGCTCGTCGTCACCGGCGGATAGGCCGCTCTGGGCGCGGTAATTCTACCGGTCCTGCCTGCTCCACCGAAAAAAGCGGAATCCAGGTCGTTCCTTAGTTAGGAAGCCGCCGTACCAGCGGCGATGAGGGCGGCCCGCTGCGGGAAATTTCCTCCGAAGGTGCCCTGCTCACCGAAAAACCCGAAACCCCTGTCGTTCCATAAGTGAGGGACTGCAATTGCGACGCATTCGCATTGCTGTCTGCGATTGTGTAGCGAGCAGGAGAATGACGATGGGGGCGACGGGGCATGGACGCGGCGGAAGCTGGCAAGCGATCCAGTATGGGCTCTTAACTATGACAACGGCGCTAGCGGCGATCGGAGCGACCGCCTATGCCCAGGCGCAGGACCGAGAGATCCCACAGGCCGTCGCCCAGGCCCGGCAGATCGAATTCGACATTCCGCCCCAGTTGCTCGTCGATGCCCTGGCGCTGTTTGGCCGGCAATCCCGCATGCAGGTCTCTGTCGATGCTGGCTTGATCCGCGGGAAATCCTCGCCGGGTGTCTCCGGCTCCATGTCGCCCGAGCAGGCGCTCGGTCAGCTCCTCGCCGGGACGGGCATCACCTACCGCCTTACCGGAGGCAATACGGCAATGCTGGAGCAGATACGGTCCGACGATGGCGCCGTCTTACTCGATCCGGTGATGGTGGAGGCTCCGCGCATGAGCGATCCGGGACGTACCGAAGGTACCGGCTCCTACACTGGATCGCAGGTCACCGTAGGTTCCAAAGCGCCCGTGAGCATCCGCGAAACGCCGCAGTCCGTCAGTGTCATTACACGCCAGCAGATTGAGGATCAGAACTTCACGAACGTCGAAGAGGCGGTGCGGCAGGCTACCGGAATGACGATTCAGAAGTTCGACGGCGCTGGAATCTTCAACGACATGGAAGCGCGCGGTTTTCCTATAGAAGCCCTACAATTTGACGGCCTGCCCGTACGGCATTTCAGCAATGCCATATCCGCGGCCGACATGGCTGTCTATGACCGGGTTGAAGTCCTACGCGGTCCGGCGGGAATCTTCAAAGGAGCCGGGGAGCCCGGCGGCGCCGTAAACCTCGTTCGAAAGCGACCGCTTGACGAGTTCCAAATCGGTGGCGGCGCGTCGGTTGGCTCGTGGAACTTCTATCGCGGCGAAGCAGATATGACCGGTCCGCTCTTCGACAGCGAGCGCGTCCGGGGACGAATCGTTGCTGCCTATGAGGATCGCGATTCCTTTGTCGACGTCATCGAAAAGGAAACTGCAGTTGTTTACGGAACCGTCGATCTCGATCTCACGGAACAAACGACATTGTCAGTCGGTGGCATCCTCCAGGACGTGGATTCAGTCTATGACCGTGGGCTTCCCGCTTTCGCCGACGGCCGCCTCCTCGACGTCGAACGATCGACCTACATCGGTGCCGACTGGGGACACATCGATCTGCAGAGAAACGAGGCTTTCGCCGAACTGGAGCAGCGATTCGACAATGGCGGCCACGTAAAATTCGCCACGCGCATTGTCGACTGGGAAACAGGCGCCAAGTACGCCTTCTCGAATACGGCGGTCGACGACGACGGCAACGTCGACATTCGAACCTCCCGGAACAAGAACAACGGTTTCGATAGCACGTTCGATCTCCACGCGACCACACCCATCGAACTCGGCGGGCAAACGCACAACCTTCTGGTCGGCGCCGATCTCCGGACCGAGCACCTCGTAGACCGCCTCGGCCAGGGCCCCACCACGACAATGAATGTGTTCGATCCCGATCACGCAATCCCCGAACCGGATATCGATTTCGCCACCAAGCGCCTAACTGAGTCGAAGCAGTATGGGGTCTATGGCCAGACACGCATAAAGCCGATCGACTGGACAACCTTCGTTCTTGGCGGGCGTCTCAGCTGGTTCGACACCGATGTCACCAACGAGCTGACCGGCGAGAAGACGGCAAGCGCCAGCGTGGATCGGCAATTTACTCCCTATGCCGCCGTGCTCGTCGACCTTTCCGACAACTTTACGCTCTACGGAAGCTACTCCGACATCTTTCAGCCCCAAACGAATTTGACGGTCGACGGGCAGGTGCTCGACCCCCGATCCGGGCGGCAGTATGAAGTGGGCATCAAGGGCGAATTCCTGGAGGGTCAACTTAATACCCATTTGGCCGTCTTCGACATAAGGGACAAGAATCGCGCTGTCTCGGATCCAGACAATGATACTTTCTTTGTCGCGGCAGGCGAGGTGCAGAGCCGAGGCATGGAAGCCGAAGTAAGCGGATCGCCCTATCCCGGACTGGACCTAATTGCCGGCTATGCCTTCACCACGACAAAGTATCTCGAAGACCCGGACAATGCGGGCCAGACATTCTCCCAGGGCACGCCCAAACACAGCTTCAAGCTTTGGGGAAAATACACCTTCCAGCCCGATACGGTGCTCGACGGCTTCAGCGTTGGCGGCGGCGTCCTGGCTGTAAGTGAATTCGGAACCGAGTCCGGAGGGATCCGATTCGAGGAAGACGGCTACGTCGTGGCGTCTGCCAGGCTCGGCTACCGCTTCAACGATAATTTCGATGCAGGCTTCACGGTCACCAACCTGTTTGACGAGACCTACTACGCTCACATAGGCGGCGCCACCAGACAGAACTACTACGGCGAGCCCCGGGCGTTCATGTTGAATCTGCGGGCGAAGTGGTAGGTATGCCACCAGCAACCTCGAATCCCGCCATGCTGAACATTCTATCCAGACTGTTGGCCGCCTCGGTCGGTGGCTATGCTTTGGCCAACATAGCCGCCATCCTGCTGTCCAGCGTGCTTCCGATACCGAGACCGGACGCAGTGTTAACCGCAGTCCTGCTGAGCTTTGCATTCTATACCGGCGCCATCCTCTGGGCAGTTTCGGCACGCACAGCCCGGCACGCGTGGATAGGGTTGCTACTGCCCTCGGGGATATTTGCCTGCCTCGTGTGGCTCACGAAGCCGGCAGGCGCATTATGAATGAAAGCTTCCGCCGATCGATGGCTTGGCTGCATACGTGGGCCGGGCTCCTGGTTGGCTGGGTCTCGTTCTTCATCTTTCTCACCGGAACGGCGGGATATTTCGACACCGAGATCGATCGCTGGATGCAGCCGGAACGGCCGCTGTCCGCTACGCAGATGACGTCAGCGGAAGCGATAGAAGTCGGTCTGCAGCGACTCCGAGATCAGGCACCCTATGCCGTCCGTTGGTTCGTCGCCCCGCCAACCGGGCGGGACAATCCGAACCTTCGTGTCTATTGGCAGGAGAGACCTGCCGCGGAGGGCCTGCGTGGCGCGGAACAGCGCGAGATTCTCGACAGCATCACCGGCGACCCTGTCGGCTATCGCGATACCGCTGGTGGACAATTTCTCTACAAGATGCACTATGAGCTACATTATTTGCCCTCCGCTGTTGCGAACTGGATCGTCGGCATTGCGACCATGCTCATGCTGGTCGCCATTGTCACCGGAGTGATCACACACCGCAGAATATTTCGTGACTTCTTCACCTTCCGGCTGCGGCGTGGGCAGCGAAGCTGGCTGGACATTCACAACCTTCTCGGTGTGCTGGCTCTTCCCTTCCATTTGATGATTACCTATTCGGGCTTGGTCTTCTTCGCATATCTCTATATGGCGCCCATCATCGGCGCGACTTATGGCACAGAAGGCCGGCACGAGTTCTTTGCCGAGATGAGTCCTGGTGCCGCGAGGGTCGAAGCCGCCGACGTTGCGGCGCCCCTGGCCGCAATCGGGCCGCTCTTGGCGGAGGCGGAACGCCGCTGGGGTGAAGAGCAGGTCCGCGAAATCGACATACGGCATCCGGGCGATGCGAACGCCCGATTCATATTGAGACGGGATCAGCAAGGTCTCACGCGTCGCGGAGCGCTGCTGATCTTCGATGGTGTGAGTGGCATCGTGCTTGAGGCAACGGAACCTGCACCATCTGCACCAAAAGCTGTTCGCGAGACATTGCTCGGCTTGCATGAAGGTCTATTTGCCGACACTGCGCTGCGTTGGCTCTATTTCCTCGCCGGCCTCATGGGTACGTCGATGATCGGCGCGGGGTTGGTGCTGTGGACAGCGAAACGCCGGACAAAGAGCGGAGATACGTTCGGTTTCCAACTGGTCGAACGGCTCAACATCGGCACCATCGTCGGCCTGCCCGTGGCCATCGCCGCGTACTTCTGGGCCAACCGGCTGATCCCCGTCGGCATCGAGGGCCGCGCCGCTTGGGAAGCCCATGCAATGTTCATCGCCTGGGCCATCATGCTGCTCCATGCCTTCCTCCGTCCCGCGTCGCGCGGCTGGGCGAAGCAGCTCTGGGTCGCCGCCGCTGCGTTTGGCCTGCTGCCGTTCCTGAACGCGCTGACCACCAACAAGCATCTCGGCGTCACCCTGCCGGCCGGGGCATGGGAACTTGCCGGCTTCGACCTGACGGTCCTGGCCTTCGGCATTGCCTTCGCCATCACCGCCTGGCGGATCGGCCGTCGCCGCCGGTCCGATCGCGAGCATGACAAAAGGGCTTGGACGCCGGCTCACCAGGAAACGGAGGCGGCCGAATGATGGACCTCGCGGCCCTGATCCTCGCCACCGCCGGATTCGCCGGCTTGGCGCTCTCCATGCACAAGCATCACCGCGACCTCTTCGGCAAGCTGCCATGTCGACTGCGCGCGTTGGCGTTCGCTGGCGCCGGCTGGATGCTGCTCGCGCTCTCTTTCGGCGCCTGCATCGCCGCCTCCGGATGGGCCATCGGCCCCGTGTTCTGGGTCGGACTCATCACGGTCGCGGCCCTCATCGTCGTCTTGGCTCTCACCTACGGACCGGGTCGTATCCGTTTGCGGACGGCCCACTCCGCGCCAAGCCACGCGTGACGCCAAGGCGACGGCCAAAGCGCCCGTGCCTCGACGCAATTCCGATCCACGACTTGTGACGCAGCACGGCGGACCGACGGCACATGCCGGCCGGCCGCATCGGCGTCACGCAGCGAGCAAGCCAGCCAGCTTGTCAGCCAGCCAGCCCGCTGCACTTATTCATGAGCAAGGAGCGCTCTCCCGGCTTAGGACGGCCCCTGGTCGCTCACCGAGAATAAAGTTCCGCCGATTGAAAGTATTTCTACGCCGCGTGGTTTCGTCACAGCGCGCGATCTCTCGCTGTGACCACCTCAATACATCCATACCACTCGGCCATTCGCCTCTGTTTTTCTTGTTCTCCCGCTCAAGTCGACTGATTCTGATTGCGACCTACTCGCAATTGGGAATGTTTGGCGCTATGATTGAGGAGACTGCAAATCGGAGGATGAAGGGCGTGTCCCGGCATCGGGAGCCGGAACTGTCGCTCTCCTCTTCCGGCGACGGCCCCGATCCGCGCCTGGTCGAATTGGTTCGTTTGCTCGCCCGCCGTGCGGCCCGACAGTGGTTCGAGGAGATAAAAGCCGAGCCGGGATCAAAGGGCTCGTGAGGCGATCGAGGAATTGGCTGCGATGAAAGTTGCCATATACGCACGCTACTCCACCGACAATCAGCGCGACGCATCGATCGCCGATCAGTTCCGCGTGTGCCGTGCCCACGCCGAGAAGCAGGGTTGGCAGGTCGTCGAGGAATATTCCGACCACGCGATTTCTGGTTCTTCGCTGCTGCGCCCCGGCGTGCAGGCACTCATCGCCGACGCGCTGGAGGGTCGCTTCAAGGTCGTGCTCGCGGAAGCCATGGACCGCCTTTCGCGCGACCAGGAGGACATCGCCGGCCTCTACAAGCGGATGGCCTACGCCGACGTGCGGATCGTCACCTTGTCCGAAGGCGAGGTCACCCATCTGCATGTCGGCTTGAAGGGCACCATGAATGCCCTCTTCCTGAAGGACCTGGCAGACAAAACCCGGCGCGGCCTGCGCGGCCGGGTGGAGATGGGCAAGTCCGGCGGCGGCAACGCCTACGGCTATGACGTGGTCAAACAGTTCGCCCCGAACGGTGAACCGATCCGGGGTGACCGGACGATCAATCCGGCCGAGGCGGACGTCGTCCGACGCATCTTTCGCGACTACGTCGCCGGCAAGTCGCCCAAGCGGATCGCCACCGAATTGAACCAGGAGGGTATCCCTGCGCCGACCGGCGGCGACTGGGGTTTCAGCACGATCAACGGCAACGCCAAGCGCGGCACCGGCATTCTCAACAACGAGATGTATGTCGGCCGGCTGGTCTGGAACCGGCAGCGCTTCATCAAGGATCCGGACACAGGCAAACGGCAGGCGCGGCCGAACCCCGAGTCCGAGTGGATCGTGCAGGAGGTACCGGAACTCCGCATCCTCGAGGACGATCTGTGGAACGCCGCCAAGGCGCGCCAGGCCGCGATCAAGCTCAAGCGTGCCGACGACGGCCGCCAAACCGAAAACCACTTCCGTGACAGGCGCCGTCCCAAATACATCTTCTCGGGCCTGACCAAGTGCGCCTGCTGCGGAGGCGGCTACGCCATGATTTCGGCGAACCTGGTCGGCTGCTCGACCGCACGCAACAAGGGTACCTGCGATAATCGCACGAACATCCGCCGCGACCGGCTGGAAGAGCGTGTGTTGAACGCGCTGCGCCATCACCTGATGGACCCGGCGCTGTTCAAAGAATTCTGTGACGAGTTCACCCGGGAGATGAACCGGCTGCGGATCGAAGGCCGCACATCTCTCGAAGCGGCGCGGTCAGAGCTCACCCGTATCGAAAAGCAGATCAGGTCCACGGTGGATGCGATCGCGGATGGCATGTACCACCCGTCGATGAAGGAGAAGATGGACGGGTTGGAGACGCGTAAGACGGAACTCGAGAGATTCCTCGCCGACGCCGACGAACCGCCGCCGTTGCTCCACCCGGAGATGGCCGCCTTCTACCGTTCCCAGGTCGCGGAACTCCATGAAGCCCTGCAGGAGGAATCGGAAGCCAAGAGGCTCAAGGCGGCCGAGATCCTGCGCTCGCTGGTGAAGGAGATCATTCTTACGCCGGAGGACGGCGAACTTCAGATCGACGTCCGCGGCGACCTCGCCGGCATCCTGAGGATCGCCGTCAAAGCGAAAACCCCGGCCACAAAGACCGGGGGATCGCAAGTCGAGATGGTTGCGGGGATAGGATTTGAACCTATGACCTTCAGGTTATGAGCCTGACGAGCTACCGGGCTGCTCCACCCCGCGTCAGTGTCGGTGGCCGGGGGACCGGCTGCCGATGATCGCCCCGGCTTGAAAAAGAACGCGCCGGGGCGGCGCGTGTGAGCCTTATATAGGCATCCCGGGGGCGGGCGCAAGGGGGGTCGCAAAAGTTTTCCGTCCAAATTG
>Ga0182735_1000192_pt1 | contig 69307 bp, 66 predicted proteins | sample eDN5th30CKraftMG_FD_128524 | JGI IMG/M metagenome (GOLD analysis project Ga0182735, IMG submission 128524) | Enriched Miracle-Growth compost microbial communities from Emeryville, California, USA - eDNA 5th pass 30_C Kraft MG (version 2) (version 2) ... | reverse complement strand
TTCGAGAACAGCCGCCAGGCCACCTATGTGCAGCGGCAATACGCCATCAACAACCCGCGTGGCTTCAGGGGCTATCACGAGAACTGCTGGGGCATCACCGCCAGCGACGGTCCGGGCGACCAGGCCGGCATCACCGACGGCGTCGGCCGGCGCTTCTGGGGCTACCGCGCGCGCGGCGTGCCCTACGGCCCGGACGACGGCACGATTTCGCCGTGGGCGACGGCGGCCTCGCTGCCGTTCGCACCGGAAATCGTGCTGCCGGCGCTGCACTACTTCCACAAGATCGGCCTCAAGGACGACCATCGCTACGGCTTCACGGCAAGCTTCAACCCGACGCTCGGCGCGAGCGACGACAATCCGCGCGGCTGGCAGGCATCGGAGCATGTCGGTATCAACCAGGGGCCGATCGCGCTGATGATCGAGAACTATCGCAGCGACTTCATCTGGCGGCTGATGCGCAACTGCCCCGCCATCGTCACCGGCCTGCGGCGCGCCGGCTTCTCCGGCGGCTGGCTGTAAGCGCAGCTATTTCGGGTTGCCGCTCACCGGATCGTATTTGATTTCCACCTTGGCGCGGTCGGTGGTGTAGTAGGTGACGTCGTAGACGCCCTCGTCCCAGTCGATTTCGCCGATGTAGCGAAAATCCTGCCGCTGCTCGACCTTGGCGATGATCTCCGACAGTTTCTTGGCGTTCTGGGGCGGCGCCTTGTCCGCCTCCTGCGCCAGTGCCGTGCCGGAAAGCAGCATCAACAGGGCGGTCGCGGCGGAAATCGGCTTGAGCATGGTCTTCCCTCGGGGTTCTGCAAAAGGGTTCAACCCTTTTGCGCCGCCTTTGTTCCCGAGCAGGCGCTCCGTCAGGCGACGCGGCGCAGCACGCTGAACTGGAAAGACTGGGAATTTCCCTGCGGCGTCGGGTGAACCTGCCGCCGCTCGGCGACCAGCTCGAACCTCGGCCCCAACGCCTGCGCCAGCGATCCCGGCTCGTAGCGCACGACCGGCAGGCCGCTGCAGCGTTCCGGGCCATCGGCGGCGAAGGTCGCGATGACGGCATGGCCGCCCTGCCCGATTGCGGCGTGCAGCGCCGCGACATAAGCTTCCCGGTCCTGCGGCTCGGTCAGGAAGTGGAAGGCCGCGCGATCGTGCCAGACGGCGTATTCCCGCGCCGGCCGCCAGCGGGTCACGTCGGCGGCGATCCAGTCCACCGCGACCGCCCCCGCGCCAAGCCGCTTGCGGGCGAGATCGAGCGCCACCGGCGAAATGTCCAGCACGGCGACGTCGCGGTTGCCCGCGGCGACGAGCGCATCCACCAGGCGGGACATGCCGCCGCCGATGTCGACCAGCGAAAGAGACGCGGGATCGCCCAACTCGCGGATCAGTTCGAGCGAGATTTCCGGCGTGGGCTGAAACCAGCTCACCGCGTCTTCCGCCTTGGTGGCGTAGACCTTGTCCCAGTGATCTTGCCCGCCCGTTTCCAGGATCATCTTAGGCTCCGCGAAATCCCCGGCGCCATCATGCGCCATTGCCGCAGCCGCGACAACGTGGACGGCGCGTTCCCGCTTGCCTCGCCGGGCGGCGCACGCTTTAGTCGCAGCCGATGGCCAAGGAAATCGAGCGCAAGTTTCTGGTGAAGGACGATTCGTGGCGCGCCACGGTCGAAAAGAAGATCACCATCGTGCAGTTCTACCTGGCGATCTCTTCTGAACGGTCGATCCGCCTGCGCATCAGCGACGGCAAGACCGCCAAGCTGACGCTGAAATTCGGCAGCGACCTCAGCGTGCGCGACGAGTTCGAATATGCCGTGCCGCTGGCGGAAGCGAACGAGATGCGGGCCTTCGCCGTCGGCTCGGTCATCGCCAAGACCCGCCACCATGTGCGCCATCGGGATTTTCTCTACGAGGTCGACGTCTTCAACGGCCATCTCGACGGCCTCGTCGTGGCCGAATTGGAAACGCCGGAAAACGTCCCGGATGAACAACTGCCGGGCTGGATCGACGGCGAGGTCACCGGCGATATCCGCTATTCCAACGCCTCGCTGGCGCTGAACGGATTTCCTTCGCTCAGGCGCTGAGCCGCCGGCCGAGCGCCAGCCAGCAGGCCGCCGCCCAGGCGGCGCCCGCGCACCAGCCGGCCAGCACGTCCGACGGCCAGTGCACGCCGAGATAGACCCGGCTGATACCGACCAGAAGGGTGACGAGGACGGCCACCGCCCACAGGCAGGTCCTCGATGCGCGGCCCGGCGCGAAGCGGCAGGCCAGCGCGGCGAGCGTGCCGTAGGTCAGCGCCGCCCCCATGGCATGGCCGCTGGGGAAGGACAGCGTCAGAACCTCGACCAGATGCGAGACGATTTCCGGGCGCGGCCGGTCTACCGCAAGCTTGAGCAGGCTCAGCAGAAGCTGGCCGCCGCCGAGCGTCAACAGCACGAACAGTGCCGCCCTCGGGCGGCGGGCGGCGAGCAGGTAGGCAAAGAGCGCCATCATCATCAGGAACAGCACGGTGGTGCTGGCAAGGCTGCTGATGTCGAGCATGGCCAGTTGCAGCCAGTGGGGCCCGACCGGCATGTCCGGGTGGCCGGCCTTGCGCAGCGCGAGCAGGAGGCGCGTGTCGAACGCATAGGGCGGATTGGCCGCCGCCACCATTACCAGCGCCAGGAAGCCGCCGATACCGGCGACCATGATCGACACGGCCGCGATGACGGTCCGGTCCGTCCTGTGCGCTGGCACGCCCGCCTGCTGGTTCATCCGCTCCACCTGCATGCGGCCTGCTCAGTTGCGCAGGCGATAGCCGGTCTTGAAAATCCAGCTTACCACGGCCACGCAGATGAGCAGGAAGGTCAGGGTCATGCCGAGGCTGACGCCGATGGATACATCTGAAGCGCCGAAAAAGCTCCAGCGGAAACCGCTGACCAGATAGACGACCGGGTTGAACAGCGAGATGGTGCGCCACAGCGGCGGCAGCATGTCGATGGAATAAAAGGAGCCGCCGAGGAAGGTGAGCGGCGTGACGATCAAAAGCGGCACCAGTTGCAGCTGCTCGAAATTGCCGGCCCAGATGCCGATGATGAAGCCGAACAGGCTGAAGGTCATCGCCGTCAGCACCAGGAAGCCCAGCATCCAGAACGGGTGCTCGATATGCAACGGCACGAACAGGGCCGCTGTCGCCAGGATGATGAGGCCGAGCGCGATCGACTTGGTGGCGGCCGCGCCGACATAGGCGAGGATGATTTCCAGGTAGGAAACCGGAGCCGACAGCAGTTCGTAGATCGAGCCGACGAATTTCGGGAAATAAATGGCGAAGGAGGCGTTTGAAATCGACTGCGTCAGCAGCGACAGCATGATCAGCCCCGGCACGATGAAGGCGCCGTAGCTGATGCCGTCGACCTCGGTGATGCGCGAGCCGATGGCCGAGCCGAAGACGACGAAATAGAGCGAGGTGGAGATGACCGGCGACACCACGCTTTGCAGCAGCGTGCGCAACGCCCGCGCCATTTCCTGCCGATAGATGGCCCATACCGCCCGAAGGTTCATGCCTTTTCCCTCACCAGGCCGACGAAAATCTCTTCCAGCGTGCTGGCATTGGTGGCGAGGTCGCGGAACTCGATGCCGGCCGCGCCGAGGTCGCGCAGCAGCGAGGCGACGCCTGGCCGCTCGCTCTGGTCGTCATAGGTATAGACCAGCCGCCCGCCGTCGGCCGCCAGTTCCAGCCCGTAGCCGGCGAGTTGGGCCGGCACGGCACCGAGCGGTTCGCGCAGTTCCAGTTCCAGCCGCTTGCGGCCGAGCTTGCGCATCAGTTCGTCCTTGTCCTCGACCAGGATGATCTCGCCGTGGTTGATGACGCCGACGCGGTCGGCCATGGCCTGCGCTTCCTCGATATAGTGGGTGGTGAGGATGATGGTGACGCCGTCCTCGCGCAGCCGCCGCACCATCGCCCACATGTCCTGCCGCAGTTCGACGTCGACGCCGGCGGTCGGCTCGTCGAGGAACAGCACGCGCGGCTCGTGCGACAGGGCCTTGGCGATCATCAGCCGGCGCTTCATGCCGCCCGAAAGCGTGATCGCCTTGGCGTCGCGCTTTTCCCACAGCGACAGGTCGCGCAGCACCTTTTCGACGAAGGCCGGGTTGGCCGGCTTGCCGAACAGGCCGCGGCTGTAGTTCACGGTCGCCCGCACCGTCTCGAAGGCGTCGAGGGTTAGTTCCTGCGGCACCAGCCCGATCAGCCCGCGCGCGGCGCGATAGGCCGTGCCTATGTCATGGCCGTCCACCGTCACCGTGCCCGAGGAACGGTTGACGATGCCGCAGACGATGGAAATCAGCGTGGTCTTGCCGGCGCCGTTCGGCCCCAGCAGCGCGAAAATCTCGCCGCGCCTGATGTCGAGGTCGATCTTCTTCAGGGCGGAAAAGCCGCTGGCGTAGGTCTTGGAAACACCGGAAATGGAGATAATGGGCTGCATGCAAGCGAACTGCCGCTGAAATACACGTTCGGGAAAAGTCCGCTGAATGTCGGTTCGATTTCCCGGAAGTCAATGCCGCTGCTGACATTTCCGGCCATGCCCTCCGTGATCGGCGACGGTGGTGTCCCTTGCGCTGCCGTTCCGATCAGTCGTAGGGTGGCCGGGAAGCCATGATATCGGCGTAGAGGTCGAAGTCGACATTGCCGCCCGACAGAACCACGGCGACGGTCTTGCCCTTGATGTCGATCTCGCCCGAGAAGAGCGCCGCGAAGGCAGTCGCGCCGCCCGGTTCCACCACCAGCTTCAGATGAGCCATGGCGTCGCGCATGGCGGCGGCCACCGCCCGCTGCGATACGGCAACGGCGCCGGCAAGCGTGGTGCGGTTGATGGCAAAGGTGATCTGGCCCGGAATGGGCGTCAACAGCGCATCGCAGATCGAGCGATGGCCTGGCCCGTTGGCGACGCGGCTGCCAGCGGCCAGCGAGCGGCGGGTATCGTCGAAATGCTCGGGCTCCGCCGCCCAGACGGCGGTCTGCGGCGAAGCGTCCTTCACCGCGAGCGAGATGCCGCCGATGAGACCGCCGCCGCCGCAGGGCGCGACCACGACGTCGAGGGCGGCTCCGAGCCTTTGCGCCTGCGCCACCAGTTCGAGACCGATGGTGCCCTGCCCGGCGATGATGGCGGGATCGTCGAAGGGCGGAACCAGCACCATGCCCTTTTCGATGAACGGTTGGGCAAGCGCCTCCCGGTCATCGCCGCGGTCGTGGAGCACGACCTCGGCGCCCATGCGCCGCACATTGGCGATCTTCATGGCCGGCGCATCCTTCGGCATGAGGATGACGGCCTGGATGCCGAACATGGCCGCGGAAGCGGCGACGCCCTGGGCATGGTTGCCGGAGGAGAAGGCGACCACGCCGCGGCTGCGTTCCTCGGGCGCCAGCGTGGAGATCTTGTTGTAGGCGCCGCGAAACTTGAACGAACCGGTGCGCTGCAACACCTCCGGCTTGAACAGCAGCCGCGCGCCGAAACGCTCGTTGAGGACAGGCGATTCGAGCAGCGGCGTCTCGACGGCAAGGCCGGCCAGGCGCGCGGCGGCGGCGCGGATATCGGCAATGCCGGGAAGAACGGAAACGGCGCTCATGCGAAGCTCCTGCTGCTCAACGATCGAATCTGCCTTGTGTACGGGAACGCGGACCGGGGCGGCAACGGAAAATGACGACCTCCCTCGTCGACCGAAGGCCCGGCTCTCACGGAATATGTCGGAACCCGCTCGAATCTGATTTGAACCGAAGGGGTCTCCTCCTCGTTATGAGGCATTCGGGAAAGGAGCCCGTCACCATGCACAAGTTCATCACCTCCGCAGCCCTGGCCCTGACAGTCGCCCTCACCGGAATGCCGCTGACCTTCGGCACGGCAACGGCCCAGGACGTCCAGCTCTATCTTGGCCAGGATGGCCCGCGCATGAGGATGCGCGACGACTGCGATCCATATCGCGAAGATTGCCGCGGCTATGGCGACCGCTATCGCGACGCCCAGCGCTTCTATCGGGGCTGCACGCCGGAGCGTGCGCTCTACAAGGCCGAGCGGATGGGCATCCGCCGCGCCCGCATCGTCGATGTCGGCCGCCGCACCATCGATGTCGTCGGCCGTTCGCGCCACGGGAACCGGGTGGTCGTGACCTTCGATCGCCGTGATCGCCGCTGCGGCGTCATCGGCTAGCACCTAGCCGAGCAAGGTGCGCTTGCGCTTGGCGCCGCCGATCTTGCGCCAGGTATTGAAGCGATGGGTGGCGGCGGCGAAGGAAATCTTCATCTGCCGCGCCACCGAGTAACGCGACTTGCCCTCGTCGAACAGGCGGTAGCAGCACTCCGCCCCTTCCTCGGTCAATTTGCCGTCCAGCGACTTGTTGCGCGGATTGGCCGGGTCGAAGGGTGCGACCTCTCCTTCCACCATCGCCTTCAGGCGTCCGAGATCGGCCTCGATCCGGGCGATCAGTTCGAGAACCGGCCCAGCCTCAATCGTCTTGCCGTCCTGTTTCCCGGTCATGGCTCGCCTTTTCCTATCGGTACAGGTCACGCTATATAGGTCGGCTCGTGTCATGAAAAAGGCGACGAGAGGCGCTGTCGGATCAAAAATATTGAACCAGTCGCCCGGTTCCTTTCCGCATGGTGCGACCGGGCGACCCCGATTGACCGGCGCCGGCTTAGCCTTTAAATTAGAATCATTCTAAACTGGATCATCCGTCATCATGCTCTCGCGATTCCTCGGCTTCGGCCGTCGTCGTTTCGATACGCTGTCGGAACAGGAAATCCTGGCCCTGGCGATTTCGTCGGAGGAGGACGACGCGCGCATCTACCGCGCCTATGCGGACGGGCTGTCGGAAAGCTTTCCGCAGTCGGCCGCCATGTTCGAGGCGATGGCCAAGGAAGAGGACGGCCACCGCGCCGCGCTCATCGAATTGCATCGCAGGCGCTTCGGCGAGCGCATCCCGCTGATCCGCCGCGAGCATGTGAAGGGCTATTACGAACGCCGGCCCGACTGGCTGGTGCGGCCGCTCGGCATCGCGCATGTGCGCGCGCAGGCCGAAACGATGGAGCGGCAGGCGCAACTGTTCTATGTCGAGGCGGCCAAGCGGGCGCGCGACGCCTCGACACGCAAGCTGCTCGGCGACCTGGCAGCCGCCGAGCAGGGCCACGAGGCGCTGGCCCACAGCCTCGAGCGCAGCCACGTGCCGGCCGAGGTGCGCGACGAGGAAGCCGCCACCGAGCGCCGACAGTTCATCCTCACCTATGTGCAGCCGGGCCTCGCCGGGCTGATGGACGGCTCGGTGTCGACGCTGGCGCCGATCTTCGCGGCGGCCTTCGCCACCCACGACACGTCCCAGACGCTGCTGGTGGGGCTTGCAGCCTCCATCGGCGCCGGCATCTCGATGGGCTTCACCGAAGTCGCTTCCGACGACGGCAAGCTGTCGGGGCGCGGTTCCCCGGTCAAGCGCGGTATCACCACCGGCCTGATGACGACGCTGGGCGGGCTGGGCCATGCCCTGCCCTATCTCATCCCGCATTTCTGGACGGCAACGACGGTGGCGGCCATCGTCGTGTTCGTCGAACTGTGGGCGATCGCCTTCGTGCAGAACCGCTACATGGAGACGCCGTTCTGGCGCGCCGCCTTCCAGGTGGTGCTGGGCGGGGCGCTGGTGTTTGCCGCCGGCGTGCTGATCGGCAACGCCTAACTCCTATTCAGGGGCTTGGCCTTGCCGAAGAAATCGGCCCAGGGATCGGCCTGTTCGAGCCGGCGCAGCGTCGTCTTGTCACCGATCGGGAAGGCATTGGGAGCGACGCCGTCCTCGACCTCCTGCCAGGTCACCGGCATGGAAACGGTCGCACCCTTCTTGGCGCGTGACGAATAGGGCGCGACCGTGGTCGAACCCTTGCCGTTGCGCAGATAGTCGATGAAGATTTTGCCGGCGCGCGCCTTTTTCGATAGGGTCGCGGTGTAGCGGTCGGGCGCGCCCTGTTCCATGGCGCGGGCGAAGTCGTGGGCAAAGCCCTTCACCTGCGCCCAGTCCGCCGCCGGCTTCAGCGGCACAACGACGTGATAGCCCTTGCCGCCCGAAGTCTTGACGAAGGTCGGCAGCGACAACTCCTCCAGTTTGGAGCGGATTTCCAGCGCCGCCTCGCGTACCTTCCCGACATCGATACCCTCGTCGGGATCGAGGTCGAAGACGATCTGGTCGGGCTTTTCCAGTTTCTCGACGGTCGAGCCCCAGAGGTGGATTTCGACCACGCCCATCTGCACCAGCGCAGCGACGCCGTCGAAATCCCTGACGAACAGAAGTTCCTCGCCGTCTTCCGGGTCCCTGGTGCGATAGATCTTCTCGTGCATGCCGGCCGAGGCATGTTTCTGGAAGAAGCGCTGGCCGCCGACGCCGTCCGGCGCGCGTACCAGCGCCAGCGGCCGATTGACGACGAACCTTTCCATGCGCGGCCACACCAGCGCATAGTGATCCAGCAGGTCCTGCTTCGAGATTTTTTCCTCCGGCCACAGCAGCTTGTCCGGATTCGACAGCGCGACCTCGGTTTTCCCGGATGACTTCGGCTTTTCCTGCACGACTTCCTCCGCTGGCTTGTCCTCGCGAAGCCCCTGATAGGAGGCATGGCGGATGATACGATCGCCCGTCCAGCTGCGAAACTCCACCTCGGCCACCAGTTCGGGCCGCACCCATGTCAGGCCCTTGCCGCCCGGAACCTTCTGCGCGAACGGGGACTTCGCCGCCTTCAGCGCATCGAGCCGCTTCTTCAGGTCGTCGGCCGCCTTGCCCGAAAAGCCGGTGCCGACGCGGCCGGCATAGGCGAGCCTGTCGCCGTCGTGGTAGCCGACCAGCAGCGAGCGCAGGCCACGGCCGGTCTTTTCCGACGGCAGGTAGCCGCCGACGACGAATTCCTGGCGCTGGGTGCATTTGGATTTCACCCAGTCATGCCCGCGCCCGCCGCGATAGCGGGAATCGGCGCGCTTGGAGACCACGCCCTCCAGCCCCATGCGGCAGGCATGTTCGAGCATGACCTTTCCGGGCTCGACAAAATGCTCGCTGAAACGCAGCGCCCCGTCCTGCGGCTGGTCGCCCAGCAGTTCGCGCAGCCTTTGCTTGCGCTCGACCAGCGGCTCGTCCCGCAGGTCTTCGCCGTCCAGCCGCATCAGGTCGAAAACGTAATAGATCATGGCATCGGCGCGGCCTTCCGAAAGGGCCGCCTGGAGCCGCGCGAAGGACGATACGCCGTCGTCGGCCAGGACGACGACCTCGCCGTCGAGGATCGCGTCACTGCATTGCAGCCGGCCAAGGGCGGCCGTGATCGCGCCGCCGAACCGGTCGGTCCAGTCGAGCCCGGAGCGGGTCAGCAGCCGAATTCCGGTCCCCGCGATCTCCGCCTGGATGCGATAGCCGTCGAACTTCACCTCGTGCAGCCATTCCTTGCCGCCGGGCGCGTTCTTTTCCAGCGTCGCCAGCTCGGGCTCGATGAATTCGAGCTTGCGGGTACCCGCCGGCCTTGCCTTGCGGCTGGCCGGCTTGTTCGAATGCCAGACCTTCGGCTTTTTCCCGGCAGCCGTCTTGCCCTCGCCGACCTCCTCGACGGTCAGGCCCGATTTCACCGATTCAGGCCACTCCTGAAGGATGTCCTCGCCGGGACGGGCGGCCCCGTCGTCGGCCTTGATCAGCAGCCAGTTGTCCTTCTTCTCACCCCGGCGCGGCTTCAGCCGCACCAGATGCCATCTGCCGGAAAGTTTTTCGCCATGCAGTTCAAAGTCGATATGGCCCTTCTTCATGCCCGCGGCCGGGTCGTGCTCCGGCGTCCAGGTGCCCTCGTCCCAGACGATGACCGAGCCGCCGCCATACTCGCCCTTGGGGATGGTGCCCTCGAAGGGCGCATAGTCGATCGGGTGATCCTCGACATGCACGGCTAGCCGCTTCTCGTGCGGGTCTAGGCTGGGGCCGCGCGTAACCGCCCAACTCCACAGTACGCCGCCATGCTCGAGCCGAAGGTCGTAGTGCAGCCTCGTCGCCGCATGCTTGTGAATGACGAAAATGCCACCGGCAGCCGCCCGCGCCTCGCGCGCCGGCACCTTGCCGGCCGGCTCCGCCGTTTTCGAGAAATCGCGCTTGGCGCGATATTGTTCGAGGGCCGGGCCAGCCATGGGTCAGGCCGACTTGCGCTTCGGCGCCGATTTCGACCCCGAGGCTTTCTTTTTCGCTGGCTTTGCGTCGGCCTCGTCCTCGCCGGCGCCGTCGGTCGCCAGGCTCTTCTTCAGGGCATCGAACAGGTTGACGACATTGGAGGGCTTGGCCGCGGCCTTGGGCTTGGGCGCCTTCCGGCCGGCCTTCTTGGCGCGGATCAGTTCGAGCAACGCCTCCTCGTAGGTGTCATCGAACTTCGACGGATCGAACTTCGCCGCCTTCTTGTCGATGATGTGCTCGGCCAGCTCGATCATTTCCTTGTCGGTCTTCACCGCCTTGATGTCATCGAACACGGTATCGGGCTGGCGCACCGTGTTGTCGTAGCGCAGCGTCGTCAGCACCATGCCCTTGCCGAGCGGCTCGATCACCACCGGGCGTTCGCGGCGGTAAAGCACGACGCGGGCGAGCCCCGCCTTCTTCTTCGCCGCCATGGCATCGCGGATGACCGCGAAGGCGTCCTCGGACACCTTGTCGGCGGGGGTCAGGTAATAGGGCGTGTCGAGATAGACCTGCCGGATCGAGGCCTTGTCGACGAAGCCGTCGAGACTCATCATGTCGGAGGATTCGACGCGCACCGCCGCGATCTCGTCCTCCTCGATATGGACATAGTCGCCGCTGTCGACCTCATAGCCCTTGATCTCGTCTTCGTCCTTGACCGGGTCGCCGGTTTCGGCGTCGACATAGATGCGCTTGACCGTGTTTCCGGTCTTGCGGTTCAGCACGCGGAAAGAGACTTTTTCGGCATGCGTGACCACGTTGGTGAGCTCGACCGCGCAGGTAACGAGCGACAGTTTGAGATAACCCTTCCAGGCCGGACGCGGCGCCATGACGGCCCCTTTCCCAAAGAACCCGCTAAGGAGCCACAACGGGCGAACGGCTTTCGCGTTCCATCCGGCGCGTTCCACCTGGCGCGAGCCGGCGGCAGGGCGATGCCTGTGGCCAAATTGGCACGGCGGCGAAGATCACGACAAAAGGCGTCAAAAGACCGTGAATCAGCCGCATTCCCGCCACGAACCGAGCCGGTTCGGACCGAAAATTAACATCCGGTTCACCGAGTATTCACGCTTGCGAGCTAGGATGTTCGCAATTCGGAAGGGACATCCGAAGTTGGGACAGGGACTTGAGTACCATGCGTTTTTGGAACCACATCACCGGCTACGCCGCCGCCGTTCGTGAATTCGTCGCACCGACCTATCGGCCCGAGCGCTACTACATGCGCGGCCCCGGCCCGGCCTGCGCGCGCCGCAGCCATTCGCTCGGCTTCGGCACGCGCTGAGCGGGGCGATCACCACATCTCGTGGCGCACATTCAGCCGCTTGATCAGCGGCTGATCGCGCAGGACCGCACAGACGCGCTCGATGTTCTTCCAGGCTTCGCGGGCGCGCTCCACCTCCGGGTGCCAGGAAAACAGCATCAGCAGATAGAGGTCGGCGACCGACTGCCGCTCGCCCGCCAGCCAGCGGCGGCCTCCAAGCGCCGCATCCATCACCGCCAGACCACGATCCATCTCAGCGATGGCCGCCTGCTTGACGGCGTCGGCTCCGCCGGCATCGGTGGTGTAGCGGTCAGCGTAGTAGAAGCGCAGGTCGGCCGGGTAGACAACCGAGGCCATCAACGCCATCCAGCGCAGGAAATCCGCACGGCCTGCGCCGTCGGCGGGAGCCAGCGCGGCCTGCGGAAAGCGTTCCGCCAACAGGATGCAGATCGCGGCCGATTCCGTCATCGTATGCCCGTCCGGCAAGGCGAGAGCAGGCACCTGGTTCAGCGGGCTGATCTCGAGGAAGCCCAGGTCGGGTTGCGGCGTCTTGGGGACGTCGATGCATTCGAACGGCGCGCCGGCCATCTCCAGCGCGGCTTCCACCACGAAGCTACCGGAACCGGGGCGCGAATAAACCTTGTACATGAAAACCTCCCGCTACCCGGACACTCCGGGCGCGGCGATTTGGCATGACAAACGGCGTACGCTCAAGCCGGCCGGATAGGACCAGCCGGCTTTTCCTGCGATCCACCGGCGGGCTTTCCTCAGCCGCCGAGCCCGTCGAACAGCACCGTCGACAGGTAGCGCTCGGCGAAGGAGGGAATGACGACGACCATGGTCTTGCCGGCATTTTCCGGCCGCGCGCCGACAATGGCCGCCGCCTGCAGGGCGGCACCGGAGGAAATGCCGACCGGAACGCCTTCGAGCCGGGCGACGAGGCGCGCATTGGCGATCGCGTCCTCGTTGGAAACGGTGACGATCTCGTCATAGACGGTGGTATCGAGGATCTTGGGTGCGAAACCGGCGCCCAGCCCCTGGATCTTGTGCGGGCCGGGCTGGCCGCCTGAAAGCACCGCCGAGGCTTCCGGCTCGACCGCGACGACCTGCACCGAAGGCTTGCGTTCCTTCAACACCTGGCCGACGCCGGTGATGGTGCCGCCCGTGCCGATGCCGGCCACGAGAATATCGACGCCGCCGTCGGTGTCGTTCCAGATTTCCTCGGCGGTGGTGACGCGGTGGATTTCCGGGTTGGCGGGGTTTTCGAACTGCTGCGGAATGACCGCGCCGGGGATCGTGGCGGCCAGTTCGGTCGCCCTGGCGATGGCGCCCTTCATGCCCTTGGCGCCTTCGGTCAGCACCAGTTCGGCGCCGAGCAGCATCAGCATCTTGCGGCGCTCGATGGACATTGTTTCCGGCATGGTCAGGATCAGCCGGTAGCCCTTGGCGGCGGCGGCGAAGGCCAGCGCGATGCCGGTGTTGCCCGACGTCGGCTCGACCAGCGTCGACTTGCCGGGGGCGATCCTGCCCTCGATCTCCAGCGCCTCGATCATGGCGACGCCGATGCGGTCCTTGACCGACGCGATCGGGTTGAAGAATTCAAGCTTCGCCAGAAGGTCGGCGACGATGCCCTTCCGGGCGGCGAATTTCCCCAGCCGCACCAGCGGCGTGTCCCCGATCGTCTCGGTGATGGAACCGTATACCCGCCCACGGCCGGGTTTGCGGTCAGGGGCGGCAGGATTCGTCATCGATTGTCTCCGGGAACGGGAATGGAACTGCCGGCATGATAGGGGCCGGCAGCGCAAAATCCGAGTAGGATTTTTCCTTTAAACAGAAAGTTGAAGGGATCGTGTTCTACATAGCCGACAACATCGGAATTTCATTCCATCTGGCGACCCGGCGCTACTGCGCCCCCTGCTTGTAGGTCACCTGCCAGAGCGTGCCGTTGCCGTCCTCGCTGACGATCAGGGAGCCGTCCTTCGCCACCGCCACGCCGACCGGCCGGCCCCATACTCTCGCATCCGAGACGACGAAGCCGGTCATGAAATCCTCGTACTCGCCGGTCGGCTTGCCGTCCTTGAAGCGCAGCCGCACGACCTTGTAGCCGGTGCGCTTGCCGCGGTTCCAGGAACCGTGCAGGGCAACGAACGCATCGCCCTTGTAGTCGGCCGGAAAATTGCCGCCGGTGTAGAAGGCGATGTTGAGCGGGGCCGAATGCGCCTGCATCAGCACGTCCGGCATGGTTACCTTGCCGGCAAGGTCTGGCCGCTCGCCGGCATGGCGCGGGTCCTCATGGTCACCGAGATAATACCAGGGCCAGCCGTAGAACGCGCCTTCCTTCACCGCCGTGGCGTACTCGAACGGAACGTTGTCGCCGAGCCCGTCGCGCTCGTTGACGACGCACCACAGCTCGCCGGTGGCGGGTTGCACGGTCATGCCCGAGCAGTTGCGCAGGCCGGTGGCGAAGACGCGGCCGTTGCGGCCGTCGGGGTCGTAGGCACGCACTTCCGCCCGGCCCTGTTCCGAACCCCACGCGGCTCCGGGCGCAGCCGAAGCCAGCCACTTGTCGAGCCCGCCCTGCGGCCTGTCGGCCATGCCCTCCGCCACGTTGGAGCCGGAGCCGACCGACAGGTAGAGCGTCCGGCCATCGGGCGAGAAGACGATGTCGCGCGTCCAGTGGTGATTGGAGGGAATGTCGGGAATGATCATTTCCGGTTCGCCGGAGGCTTTCATCTCGCCATCGCGGTAGGGAAAGCGCACGACGCTGTCGGAATTGGCCACATAGACCCATTGCGGCTTGTCGGCCGGATAAAAGGCGATGCCATAGGGCTGGTTCAGCCCATCGGCGAAAACGCTCCTTTGAGCCTTCCCGCCATCCTCTGCCAGTCGGTAGACGAGAACCCGGTCCCGGCGGCTGTCGGAAACGAACAGGTCGCCATTGGGCGCGACGCGCACGACGCGCGGCCCGGCAATGCCGGACGCGATCAGCTTGGCGGAGAAGCCCGGCGGGAGCAACGGCACCGCCCCCTTCGGCCTCGCCGCCGCGTCGGCGGCATTGACCGAGGACTGCGCCGGATCGGGCTTCGGCAGGTCCTGCGGCCGGATCAGGCGGCGGACACCGGGCTTGTCCTGCCGCCAGCCGCCAAAGGCCTGTTTTCCGGTCAGCAGGCCGTCTTGTGCTGCAGCCAGCGCCGGGACGGCCAGGACGGCGCAAGCCAGAACCGCCGTCAGCAATGGGATACGCATGGTTCCTCCCGCACTTATCGACACTGACCGCAACGAAGATCGCGCCATGCCGTTCCCGCCGGCCGTGCGAAAAGCTCAGCGCAGCATGCGCGAAATGAGCTGGGCGGTGTAGTCGACCATCGGCACGATACGGGCATAGTTCAGCCGGGTCGGCCCGATGACGCCGAGCGCGCCGACGACGCGGGCGTCCTTGTCACGGTAGGGCGCCACCACCAGCGACGAGCCTGACAGCGAAAACAGCTTGTTTTCCGAGCCGATGAAGATGCGCACGCCCGAGCCCTGTTCGGCGAGGTCGAGCAACTGGATCAGGCCTTCCTGCGTCTCCATGTCCTCGAACAGGCGGCGCAGCAGTTCGATGTCGGCCTGCGCGGTGATGTTTTCGAGCAGGTTGGCGCGTCCGCGCACGATCAGGCGCGCCGGCAGTCCGCCCTCGGAGCCGGCCCACACCGCAAGCCCCTTCTCCACCAGATCCTGCGACAGCGTATCGAGCGCCACCCGCGTCTCTTCCTTGATGCGCGCGATCTCGGCCCTCGCCTCGCCCAGCGTGCGGCCGCGGATATGGGCGTTGAGGAAGTTCGACGCCTCATGCAACTGCGAGACGGTGACGCCTGCCGGCAGGTCCACGACGCGGTTCTCGACGTCGCCGTTCTGCGACACCAGGACGGTCAGCGCCTTGGTCGGCTCCAACTGGATGAACTCGATGTGCTTCAGCGCCGCCTCGCTCTTGGCGGCCAGCACCAGCCCTGCCCCGCGCGACATGCCCGACAGCATCTGGCTGGCCTCGGTCAGCATGTGGTCGAGCGAGGCGCCCGTGCCGGAAGCCTTCACCTGCGCCTCGATCGAGCGGCGCTCGTCGTCGGAAAGGTCGCCCAGTTCCATGAAGGCGTCGACGAAGAAACGCAGGCCGGTCTGCGTCGGCAGGCGACCGGCCGACACGTGCGGCGCGTAGATCAGGCCGAGATGCTCGAGATCGCTCATCACGTTGCGGATGGTGGCCGGCGACAGCGTCGAGGGCAGGATGCGCGACAGCGAGCGCGAGCCGACCGGCTCACCGTCCCTGAGATAGGTTTCGACGATCTGGCGGAAAACCTCGCGCGAGCGTGCGTCGAGCGATTGCAGCGCGGCGGCATGGGGCGGATGGGGTATCTGTGTCGTCATGGTGTTGCCTCTGTCCGTGAGGATATAGACAGCCCCTGCGGTGACGCAAGCGACGGCAATTTCCTTTGCGCCCTGCCTGCCATGCGGGTACAAGCCGGCCAGTATTTTCAACCTTCCCAAGAAAGATGCCTGAATGCGCCCTTCCAAACGCCAGTTCGATGAAATGCGAGCCATCTCCTTCGAACGCGGCATCTCCAAGCATGCGGAGGGCTCCTGCCTGGTGAAGTTCGGCGACACGCATGTGCTGTGCACGGCAAGCCTCGAGGAAAAGGTGCCCGGCTGGATGCGCAATTCCGGCAAGGGCTGGGTGACGGCCGAATACGGCATGCTGCCGCGCTCGACCGGCGACCGCATGCGCCGCGAGGCCTCCGCCGGCAAGCAGGGCGGCCGCACGCTGGAAATCCAGCGCCTGATCGGCCGTTCGCTGCGCGCCGTGGTCGACCTGCAGGCGCTGGGCGAACAGCAGATCACCGTCGATTGCGACGTGATCCAGGCCGATGGCGGCACCCGCACGGCCTCCATCACCGGCGGCTGGGTGGCGCTCTACGATTGCCTGCGCTGGATGGAAGCGCGTCAGATGGTGAAGCTGGACAAGGTGCTGAAGGACCACGTCGCGGCCATCTCCTGCGGCATCCACAACGGCGAGCCGGTGATCGACCTCGACTATCTGGAAGATTCCTCGGCCGGCACCGACGCCAATTTCGTCATGACCGGCAAGGGCGGCATCGTCGAAATCCAGGGCACCGCCGAGGGCGAGCCGTTCTCCGAGGAACAGTTTTCCGCGCTAATGGGCCTGGCCCGCAAGGGGATTTCGCGCCTGGTGGACTTGCAGAAGATGGCGGTGGGGTGAAAGGAGCCCGGATGCAGCCTTCCGCCATTCTGGAATCCGCGCTCTACGTCACCGACCTCGGCGCCGCAGAAACCTTCTATGCCGAGGTCCTGGGGCTCGAAAAGATCGCCGCGGTCAAGGACCGTCACGTTTTCTTCAAATGCGGAGCGGGCGTGCTCCTGCTGTTCAACGCCGAAGCCACGCGCCAGCCGCCCCCGCCCGACGCAAGGCTGCCGGTGCCGCCGCACGGCACGAGCGGGCAAGGCCATCTTTGCTTTGCAGCCACCGGTGCCGAAATCGACGCCTGGAAGGCTCTGCTCGAAGCCAGGAACATCGCCGTCGAGGCCGATTTCCGGTGGCCGAGCGGTGGCCGCTCCCTCTATTTCCGTGACCCTTCCGGCAATTCGCTGGAATTTGCCGAACCGAAAATCTGGAACCTGTGATGCAGTCTCTCGAAGCAAGAAAGATCGTCGTCGCCAGCCATAACGAAGGCAAGCTGCGCGAATTCGCCGACCTGATGGGGCCGTTCGGCTTCGAGGCGAAATCGGCGAAGGAATACGGCCTGCCGGAACCGGACGAAACCGGCACCACCTTCGAGGAAAACGCCTACATCAAGGCCTTCGCCGCCACCAAGGCGACCGGCCTGCCGGCGCTGTCGGACGATTCCGGCCTGTGCATCGACGCGCTCGACGGCGCGCCGGGCGTCTACACCGCCAACTGGGCCGATACGCCCGACGGCAAGCGCGACTTCGGCATGGCCATGCAACGCGCCGAAGTGGCGATGCAGGAAGTGGGCGCGACCGAGCCGAACAAGCGCAGCGGCCGCTTCGTCGCCGTCATCTGCCTCGCCTTCCCGGGCGGAGAGGCGGAATATTATCGCGGCGAGGTCGAGGGAACGCTGGTCTGGCCGCCGCGCGGCGAACTCGGCTTCGGCTACGATCCGGTGTTTTTGCCCCAAGGCTACGCCAAGACGTTCGGCGAAATGACGGCCGCGGAAAAACACGGCTGGAAACCCGGCCAGAAGGACGCCCTCTCGCACCGCGCCCGCGCCTTCCAGAAATTCGCCGCAGCCCGGCTGGGGTCGAGCTGAAGATGTTCTGCCGTAGTACCCTGTCCGGTTTCCACTGCCTTCGATGCCAGGCACCACGGCAATGAGCACGATGCAACTCGACCGCTCGCCGGGGTTCGGCGTTTATGTCCACTGGCCGTTCTGCGCGGCCAAGTGCCCCTATTGCGACTTCAACAGCCATGTGCGCCACCAGCCGGTGGACCAGGAGCGGTTTGCCCGCGCTTTCGCCACCGAACTCGCCACCATGCGCGAGCGTACCGGGCCACGCGAGGTGACCTCGATCTTCCTCGGCGGCGGCACGCCTTCGCTGATGAAGCCGGAAACGGTCGGCGCGGTGCTGGACGCGGTGGCGAAGAACTGGGCGGTGCCGGCCGGCATCGAAGTCACGCTTGAGGCCAACCCGTCCTCGGTCGAGGCCGAGCGTTTTCGCGGCTACCGCGCCGCCGGCGTCAACCGCGTGTCGCTCGGCGTGCAGGCGTTGAACGACACGGACCTGCGCTTCCTCGGCCGCCTGCACACTGTTTCCGAAGCGCTGGTCGCCATCGATCTCGCCCGCCAAATCTTCCCGCGCCTGTCCTTCGACCTCATCTATGCCCGCCCCGGCCAGACGCCGGAAGCCTGGGAAAAGGAGCTGGAGCAGGCGATCGGCTATGCCGTCGACCATCTGTCGCTCTACCAGCTCACCATCGAGCAGGGCACGCCCTTCTACGCGTTGCACAAGGCGAAGAAGTTCACCTTGCCGGACGACGACCACGCGGCCGAACTCTATGAAATCACGCAGGAAGTCACCGCCGCCCGCGGCCTGCCGGCCTATGAGATTTCCAACCACGCCAGGCCCGGCGCGGAAAGCCGGCACAATTTGACCTACTGGCGCTACGGCGAATATGTCGGCGTCGGCCCCGGCGCACACGGGCGCTTCGTGGAAAACGGCCACCGCGTGGTGACGATCGCCGAAAAGGTGCCGGAAAGCTGGGCCGACCTCGTCGAGGCACAGGGCCATGGCGTTGTCGACGGCGAAGTGCTGACCCGCTCGGAGGAAGCCGACGAATTCCTGCTGATGGGGCTGCGGCTGGCCGAGGGCATCGACCTTGCCCGCTACGAACATTATTCCGGGCGCTCGCTGTCGGCGGCACGCCTCGCCACGCTGCAGCAGGAGGGGCTGGTGGCCTCGATCGGCAATTCGCGCTTGCGCGCAACGCCGGCCGGCATGATCGTGCTCGACGCGGTGGTGGCCGACCTCGCCCGGTAGGCCGACGGAGGGGACGCCATGAGCGGCGAGACGGAAAAGCACAGCTACATGATCGGGCAGGCCGAGATGGCCGCGCGGCCGCTGGAGAGCGCGCTCTACCTGGTGGCGACGCCGATCGGCAATCTCGGTGACATCACGCTGCGCGCGCTGGAGACGCTGGCTGCGGCCGACGTCCTTGCCTGCGAGGACACGCGTGTCAGCCGCGTGCTCTTGTCGCGCTACGGCATCCGCCGCCGCACCACCGCCTATCACGAGCACAACGCCGCAGAAGCGGGGCCGAAGCTGATCGCGGCGCTGGAAGAAGGCCGGAGCGTGGCGCTGATTTCCGACGCCGGCACGCCGCTGGTATCCGACCCCGGCTATCGGCTGGTGGGCGAGGCGCTGGAAAAAAATATACGGGTGGTGCCGATCCCCGGCCCCTCCGCCGCGCTCGCCGCGCTGACGGCCTCCGGCCTGCCCTCCGACGCTTTCCTGTTCGCCGGCTTCCTGCCGGTGAAGACGGGGCAGCGGGCGACGCGGCTCCAGGAACTGAAGGCGGTGCCGGCGACGCTGATCTTCTTCGAATCGCCGCGCCGGCTCGCCGACACGCTGGCGGCGATGGTTGAAGTCTTGGGCGGCACGCGCCAGGCGGCGATCGGCCGAGAACTCACCAAAGCCTTCGAGGAAACACGGCGCGGCACGCTGGCGGAACTGGCCGATCACTATCAGGCCGCCGATACGCCGAAGGGCGAGATCGTCGTCTGCGTCGCCCCGCCGGATCACGCTGTCGAAACGCCGGCCGACGTCGACCGGCTGCTCCTGTCGCTGGCGGCCGAAATGCCAGCCTCCAAGGCGGCGGCCGAGGCGGCAAAAATGACCGGCGGCGAGCGGCAGGCGCTCTACCGGCGGCTGATGGACCTGAAAGAAGGCTGAGGCGGTGACCGATCGCGCCACCACCAGACGGCGCCAATCCTACCGGCGCGGCCATCGCGGCGAGACGCTGGCGGCGATGGCGCTGCGGCTGAAGGGGTTCCGCATCCTCGAATGCCGCTACCGCACGCGGCTCGGCGAAATCGACCTGATCGCGCGGCGCGGCGACCTCGTGCTGATCGTCGAGGTCAAGGCGCGGCCGACGCTTGCCGAGGCGATGGAGGCGATCCGCCGGGAGTCGGAACGACGGATCGAGGGCGCCGCCGACCTGTGGCTGGCGCGCCAGCCGGATTACGGGCGGCTGGCGGTGCGCTTCGACATGGTGGCGGTGCTGCCCTGGCGCTGGCCGGTGCATGTCGAGAACATTTTTCAGGGCAGGAACTAGGGCCCGCTACAAAGCGAGCTTGAAAGCGTCGCCGCCGCCGGCTATCGGCGGGTTTTTGGAGACTGACGATGACCCTTCCCGACAGAATGAGCGTCGACGAGCGCAGCCCATTCTACAATGCCGAGGCGCTGGAGCGCGGCGTCGGCATCCTGTTCAACGGCAAGGAGCGGCACGACGTCAACGAATATTGCGTCAGCGAAGGCTGGATCCGCGTCGCCACGCCGAAATCCAAGGATCGCTTCGGCCAGCCGCTGACCATCAAGCTGAAGGGCGTGGTGGAGCCCTTCGTCAAGGAATAGCGCCAGCCGCCGGCCGGCGAGGGAAAAGCCAGCCGTCAGCCGGTGATGGAAAAGCCCGTCGGCACGGCGGCGCCGTCTGCCGCCTGCGCCCTGACATCGGCCACCACGGCGCCGGCCGGCCCTTGCCAGAAGCGTTCCAGCATCATCGAAACCGCTCCGTCCGGCCCCGAGATGAGCGCGGTGACCGAGCCGTCCGGCTCGTTGCGCACCCAGCCGCCGAGGCCCAGCCGCACGGCTTCTTCGCGCGTCCAGAAGCGAAAACTCACGCCTTGCACGCGCCCGGTGATCTGCACCTTGTAGATTCGGTTGCTCATCGCCTTGTTACCCGCATTGGCAGCCCGCCCTGGGGCTGCGTGGTGAGCTTCTGCACCGGCCACGGCCTGGTGTCCGCGGTGGTCTCGAAGCGGAAGCGCGACATCAGAACGGCAAGCGCGATCATCGCCTCCTGCATGGCGAAGGCCGCGCCGATGCAGACGCGCGGCCCTGCCCCGAACGGAAGGTACTGGAAGCGGTCGATCTTCTCGCGATTTCCGGGGTGGAAGCGTTCGGGCAGGAAGGCGTCCGGCTTGTCCCACAGCTTGCGGTGGCGGTGGATGACCCATGGCATCACCAGCACGGCGGCCTTCGGCGGAATGTAGAGGTCCTTGTAATGCTCCGGCTCGATCGGCTCGCGGTTGATCGAAGGGGCCGGCGGATAGAGCCTCAGCGCCTCGTCGAAGGCGGCGCGGGTAAGCGGCATCGCCTCCAGCCATTTCGCCGGGTCCGGCTCGCCGGCAAGCACGGCATCGATCTCGCGCTCGATCGGCTCGCGCTCCCACGGCGCCTCGGCCAGGCAGTAGAGCGTCCAGCCCAGCGCCCGCGCCGTCGTCTCGTGGCCGGCCCCGATGAAGGTGATGATGTTGTCCTCCACCTCGGCCCGCGTCAGCCCGTCCGGCCCTTCGGCCTTGAGCAGCAGCGTCAGGAAGTCCTGCGGCGCGCCATCGGGATCGCGCTTCAGCCGGTCCTCGCGCAGCGCCATCGTGTCGCTGACGATGCCGCGGAAATAGGCCATGGTCTTGCGGCCGCGGATACGGGTGAGCCGCGGCAGCCAGTCCGGTGCGCGCAACAGGTCGAGCGGGTCGACCCGGCCCATGGTTTCCAGAAGCCGGTCGATATCCTGCGAAAACGTCTGCTTGCTGCCGGCGATCTCGCCCGAAAACAGCGTCTCGGCGAGGATTTCGTAGGTCAGCATGGTCATGTCGCTGGCAAGGTCGGTGACGGCGCCGTCCTCGTAGCGCTCGACGAATTCCAGCGCGCGCTTCAGCATCGGCTGGGCGAAGCCGAAGATGTGGCGCGGCGTGAACACCGGCGCCATCGCCTTGCGCGAGCGCCGCCATACCTCGCCCTCCGCCGTCAGCAGGCCATCGCGCAGGATCGGGCGCAGGATTTTCTGGCGCACCGTCGCCATCCTGTAGTTTTTGGCGTTGTCGACCAGCACATGGCGCACCAGCCCCGGGTCGTTGGCGATGACCAGCGGCCCGCCGACGCCGTTCACCGAAATCCACGGCTCGTTGTAGGAAGGCTCGCCCCATAGTTCGAGCGGATTGCGGTAGACGATGCGCATCATCTCCAGCGCGGATGGCGGCCTGGTGCGGGGCCGCGGCGCGGGCGGAACGAAGGGAGCGGGTCGGGCGTCCATGGCGTTCTCCGTTACATAGTCAATGTAGGAAGCTATCTCCGCCTCGTCCATGCGCCGGAACGCAGGGAAATGACGTTGGTTACCCGAAGGTGCCTGCTTGCCGGGCCGGGCCATCCGCCTTAAATGACGGTCACCTTCGGATACTGAAAACCTGCCAGGAGACCTCCTTGAAACATCGTCTGAGCATCATCATCGGTTCCACCCGCCCCGGCCGCGCCGGCCCGGTCTATGCCGAATGGCTCGAGGCGTTCGCGCGCCAGCATGGCGGTTTCGACCCGGTCATCACCGATATCGCCGCCTTCGACCTGCCGGTATTGGACGAGCCGCACCATCCGCGCCTTGGCAAATACGAGCAGGAGCACACCAAGGCCTGGTCGAAGGCGATCGACGCCGCCGACGCCTTCGTCTTCGTCACGCCGGAATACAACTACTTCGCCGCGCCCGCGATCGTGAACGCCGTCGATTATCTGTCGCGCGAATGGAACTACAAGCCCGCCGCCTTCTTCAGCTATGGCGGTGTCTCGGGCGGCATGCGTGCGGTGCAGGCGCTCAAGCCGCTCCTGACCACGGTCAAGGTGATGCCGATCCCGGAGGCGGTGGCGCTGCCGATGCACCTCAATTCGCGCGACGAAAAGGGTGCGTTCCAGCCCAACGAGCACGTGCTCTCCGGCACCGGGACGATGCTGGACGAACTCATGCGCTGGAGCGTGGCGCTGAAGCCGTTGCGCGCGGGCTGACGCCGAGCCTCCGCGACCTCGGCCGCGGCAGGGCAAAGGGCCCTCAAATGCCTGCAAAACCTTGGAAAAACCGTCGCAAACGCCTATATTAGGGCAAGCATCGGGCCGCGATTCGCGGCCCGTTTTCCACGCCGTTGCCACGGCACCAAGCGATCGGATTTTCATGAGCGACCAGAGCGACACCGCCAACGGCGTGCCAGATGAATACGGCGCCGATTCCATCAAGGTTTTGAAGGGGTTGGATGCCGTTCGCAAGCGCCCGGGCATGTATATCGGCGACACTGACGACGGCTCGGGCCTGCACCACATGGTCTATGAGGTGGTCGACAACGCCATCGACGAGGCGCTGGCCGGCCATGCCGACCTGGTGTCGGTGACGCTGAACCCCGACGGCTCGGTGACCGTGGCGGACAACGGCCGCGGCATTCCCACCGCTATCCACAGCGGCGAAGGCATTTCGGCCGCCGAAGTGATCATGACCCAGCTTCACGCCGGCGGGAAGTTCGACCAGAACTCCTACAAGGTTTCCGGCGGCCTGCACGGCGTCGGCGTCTCGGTGGTGAACGCGCTTTCCCTGTGGCTCAGGCTGAAGATCCGCCGCCACGGCCAGATCCACGAGATGGGCTTCACGCACGGCGTCGCCGATGCGCCGCTGAAGGTTACCGGCACCTACGAGGAAACCGGCGAGCCCGGCAGCTATGAGGGCCGCAGCGGCACGGAAGTGACCTTCCTGCCCTCCACCGAAACCTTCACCATGGTCGAGTTCGACCTGCCGACGCTGGAACACCGGCTGCGCGAGCTCGCCTTCCTGAACTCCGGCGTGCGCATCGTGCTTTCGGACGCCCGCCATGCCGACATCGTCCGCCACGAATTGCACTATGACGGCGGCCTGGAGGAATTCGTCAAATATCTCGACCGCGCCAAGAAGCCGTTGATCGAGAAGCCCGTCGCCATCCGCGCGGAGCGTGACGGCATCACCGTCGAAGTGGCGATGTGGTGGAACGACAGCTACCACGAGAACGTGCTGGCCTTCACCAACAACATACCGCAGCGCGACGGCGGCACGCATCTGGCCGGCTTCCGCGGCGCGCTGACGCGCCAGATCACCGGCTACGGCGAAAGCTCGGGCCTGACCAAGAAGGAAAAGGTCAGCCTCACCGGCGACGACTGCCGCGAAGGGCTGACGGCCGTGCTTTCGGTGAAGGTTCCCGACCCGAAGTTTTCCTCGCAGACCAAGGACAAGCTGGTGTCCTCCGAGGTGCGGCCGGTCGTTGAAAGCCTCGTCAACGAGGCGCTCGGAACCTGGCTCGAAGAACACCCGAACCAGGGCAAGGTCGTGGTCGAGAAGGTGATCCAGGCGGCCGCCGCGCGCGAGGCCGCGCGCAAGGCGCGCGACATCACCCGCAAGTCCACCCTCGGCGTCACCTCGCTGCCGGGCAAGCTGGCCGACTGCCAGGAGAAGGACCCGGCCAAGTCGGAACTGTTCATCGTCGAGGGCGATTCGGCAGGCGGCTCGGCCAAGGGCGGCCGCTCGCGCCAGAACCAGGCGATCCTGCCGCTGCGCGGCAAGATCCTCAATGTCGAGCGCGCGCGCTTCGACCGCATGCTGTCGTCCGACATGATCGGCACGCTGATCACCGCGCTCGGCACCTCGATCGGCAAGGACGAGGTCAACGGCTTCAACATCGAGAAGCTGCGCTACCACAAGATCATCCTGATGACCGACGCCGACGTCGACGGCGCGCATATCCGCACGCTGCTTTTGACGTTCTTCTTCCGGCAGATGCCGGAACTGATCGAGCGCGGCCATCTCTACATCGCCCAACCGCCGCTCTACAAGGTGACGCGCGGCAAGAGCTCGCAATACATCAAGGACGAGAGCGCCTTCGAGGAATTCCTGATCGGCTCGGGGCTGGACGAGGCTTCGCTGACGCTCGGTTCCGGCGAGGTGCGGACCGGGCAGGATTTGCGGGCCGCGATCGACGATGCGCTGACCGTGCGCCACCTGATCAACGGGCTGCACACGCGTTACAATCGTCCGGTGGTCGAGCAGGCGGCGATCGCCGGCGGCCTGACCCCAGACGCCTTCGTCGACCTTGGCCACGCCAACGCCATGGCCGAGCGGATCGCCCAGCGCCTCGACATCATCGCCGAGGAAACCGAACGCGGCTGGAGCGGCCGCATGTCGACCTCCAACGAGGGGCCGGGTGGCTATGTGTTCGAGCGCACCGTGCGTGGCGTCAAGGAGTATGCCCATCTCGACATGGCGCTGATCAACTCGGCCGACGCACGCCAGCTCGACCGCTTCGCGGCACGGCTCGGCGAAGTCTACGGTCATCCGCCGGTGCTGCGCCGCAAGGAGGTGTCGGAGACGATTTCGGGACCGCTCGCCCTGCTCGACCAGGTATTCGCCACCGGGCGCAAGGGCCTGACCATGCAGCGCTACAAGGGCCTCGGCGAAATGAACGCCGAGCAGCTTTGGGAAACGACGCTCGACCCCAACGCGCGCTCGCTGCTGCAGGTCAAGGTCAACGACGCCGCCGGCGCCGATTCGCTGTTCACGCGGCTGATGGGCGACGAGGTCGAGCCGCGGCGCGAGTTCATCCAGGACAACGCGCTGTCGGTCGCCAACCTCGACATCTGACGGCCTTCAGGTCGAAACAACAAGGGGAACGGAACGCCTGTCGCGGCATTGTGAACGTATCGCAACCCGTACAGGAGTTCACCCATGGGACGTGGCATTCTTCTCTGGCTGCTCGGGATCCCGATCCCCATCATCATCCTCATCCTGCTATTCTGGCGGTAGGCATTTGCGCCTTCGGCGGTGCTACCCCACCCCTGACCCCTCCCCGCAAGCGGGAGGGGAACGGTCGGCTCCCGCTCTTTCCGAGATTGCCCACTAGTCATGACGCTACCGCGGCCCCCTCGCAGAGCGACGGGTAACCGGGCAATGCCCGGAACTACGCGGTGAGGGGTGCGATCCTTACGGCCGCAGCGGGAAGGAAAAGTATCTTTTCGCGATGTTGGCGAAGGTCTTGTCGGCGATGATGGCATCCAGCGCCGCGTTCAGTTCGCCGACGAGCCGGGTGTCGTCCTTGCGCACGGCAATGCCGATCTCGGTGCCGAGCGCCGGATCGGTGACGTTTTCGCCGATCTGCTCATAGGCGTTCACGCCACCGTTGGTCTCCATCCACGGCACCATGGCGGGAGCCTCGGCAAACACCGCGTCGAGCCGCCCGTTCTGGAAATCGAGGAACATGTCGTCACTCGACGGGTAGGCGTGGAGTTCGATGGTATCGCCGAAGTGGTCGCGCAGCCACGCTTCATGCGTGGTGGCGGCCTGCACGCCGACCGTGTGACCCTTCAGGCTTTCGGCCGTGAAGGCAAGCCCGCTGCCCTTGTTGGCGATCATCATGCCGTAGGAGAAGTAGTAGGGCTTGGTGAACAGGATTTGCCGGCGGCGTTCGGGGGTGATGGTCATGGACGACATCAGCACGTCGAACTTTCCCGCCTGCAGCGCCGGGATGAGCCCGTCCCAAGGCACCACCTCCCATTCGCATTCGCGCTCCAGCTGGGCGCACAGCGCCTCGCCGATATCGACGTCGAAGCCCTGGACCTTGCCGGCGGCATCGACGAAGTTGAAGGGCGGATAGGCGCCCTCCACCCCCATGCGCAGCGGCGCGTCGCCAGCATGAGCCGGAAAGAGAAGAGCCAGCAGGCAGGCTATCGCGGCGAGGAAGGCTTTCACGAAAGATGCCACTTCTTTTGCGGCTTCATACTTGCACCTCAGGGCCCATCGCATGGACGCCCCTCTCCGTCTCGGCCTCGCCGAGCCACCTCTGCCCATGCATGGGCCGAGGAAATGCCGGACGCCAATATCCTGGTGCCGGAAAGCTTGAGTTCCTCTCCCCATGAACGGGGAGAGGTGGGAGTAATGGTCGGAGAGGACTGCCGCTTAATCAACGCCGCCCACTCCCCGATCAACTCCGTTCAGTCCTTGGCGCGCTCCACGTAGGAGCCGTCGGCGGTCATGACGACGATGCGGGTGCCGACGCCAATGTGGGGCGGCACGGTGGTCTTGACGCCGTTCGACAGGATCGCCGGCTTGTAGGAGGACGAAGCGGTCTGGCCCTTGGTGGTGGGCTCCGTCTCCACGACCTCGTAGACCGCGCGCTGCGGCAGCTCGATGGCGATGCCGACGCCCTCGTGCACCGACAGCGTCACCGCCATGCCTTCCTGCAGATAGGGAGCCTGGTCGCCGATCACGTCTTCCGCCACCGCGACCTGGTCGTAGGTTTCCGGGTTCATGAAGTGGAAGCCTTCGCCGTCGCTGTAGAGGAAGGTGAACGGGCGGTCCTCGACATGGGCGCGCTCGACCTGCTCGGTGGTGCGGTAGCGCTCGGACACCTTCACGCCATCGGAAATGCGGCGCATGTCGAGTTGGGTGACGGGCGTGCCCTTGCCAGGATGGATATTCTCGGCAAAGAGGATCACATAGAGCTTGCCGTCCTTGTCGACGACATTGCCCTTACGGAGGGAACTGGCAATTACCTTCACAAGTCTTCTTCCTGAAATCTCGGGTTGCGGCCGGCTAACGCCGCCATGGTGGGCGCTTTACCTTATCTTGACGCCAACCGCCAGCCACCCCTTAGAATGAGCGCCCGCATTAGCCATGAACCCCCGTTCGCCCAAAGCCTCGCCCTGGTGGACGCCGCACGTCCACGCCGACCGGCGGCCGCGCCTGTTGCTGCGCAACCGGATCAAGGCGGCTGCGCGCGCCTTTTTCGACAGGCACGACTTCATCGAGGTCGATGTAGCCGCCCTGCAAGTCTCGCCCGGCAACGAAACGCATCTCAGCGCCTTCGCCACCACCGAGATCCGGCTCGATGCGACGGCCGCGCCGCTCTACCTGCACACCTCGCCTGAATTCGCCTGCAAGAAGCTGCTGGCGGCCGGCGAGCAGCGCATCTTCAGCCTCGGCCCGGTATGGCGCAACCGCGAGCGCGGCGCGCTGCACCATCCCGAGTTCACCATGCTGGAATGGTACCGCGTCGGCGAAAGCTACGAGAGCCTGATGGAAGACTGCGCTTCCCTCCTGCGGCTTGCCGCCGAGCAGGCCGGCACCGCGCGCTTTTCCTTCCGGGGCCGCGAAGCCGACCCCCATGCCGAACCGGAGCGGCTAACGGTGGCCGATGCCTTCCAGCGCCATGCCGGCATCGACCTTCTGGCCACCGTCACCGCCGACGGCGCGGCGGACCGGGACGCGCTCGACGTCGCGCTGGTCAAGGCGGGCCTGCGCACTGCGCCGGACGACACCTGGACCGACCTCTATAGCCGCGTCATGGTGGAATGCGTAGAGCCCAATCTCGGCATGGGCCGGGCGACCGTGCTTTACGAATACCCGATCAGCGAGGCGGCGCTGGCGCGCCCTGCCCCGCACGATCCGCGCGTGGCCGAGCGTTTCGAGCTTTATTGCTGCGGCGTGGAACTGGCCAACGGCTTCGGCGAACTCACCGACCCGGTCGAGCAACGCGCGCGTTTCGAGGCCGACATGGACGAGAAGGAGCGCATCTATGGCGAGCGCTATCCGCTCGACGAGGATTTTCTGGCGGCGCTGGCCATCATGCTGGACGCCAGCGGCGTGGCGCTGGGCTTCGACCGCCTGGTGATGCTGGCGGCGGGAGCCGCCCGCATCGAGGATATCCTGTGGACGCCGGTGGCGGACAGTTCCGCCGGCTGACGCCATTCAGTCCGCGTCACGGCCGGCGGAAAGGCGCGAGGCCGAGGGCCTCATGCCTTTTGCGCGGCTACTTCTTTTCCGAATAGGCCTTGATCGCCGAGGCGATTTCGCCCTTGGCCTTCTCGGCCGGCTCGAAGCCCTTGAGTTCGACCTTCTTGCTGCCCTCGGGAATGTTCTTGTAGACGGCGAAGAAGGCCTGCAGGCGCTCCTGCTCGATCCTGGGCAGGTCCGAGACTTCCTTGATCGCCTCATACGTCGGGTCGACCTTGGAAACCGGCACCGCGACGATCTTGTCGTCCACCTCGCCGCCGTCGATCATCTTGAGCACGCCGATGGGGCGCACACGGATGACCGCGCCCGGCGCGATCGGCTCGCGCGTGTAGACGAGCGCATCGAGCGGATCGCCGTCGCCACCCAGCGAACTGGTGATGGAACCGTAGTTCGCCGGATAGGCGACCGGCATCGATACGAAGCGGTCAACGACGATGTGGCCGGTATCGACGTCGATCTCGTATTTGGTGAAGCCGCCGGCCGGAATCTCGATAGCCGTGTAGAATTCGCTGCCGTCGGCGGCTGGCTGCGGATGATCCACCAGGGCGACATAGTCCGCCGCGAAGCCGGCGGCGCTGCTCAGGAAAAGAGCCGCGAGGGCGGAGAGAACGATTTTCATGAAATGCTCCAGGCAGGATTGCGTGACCCGATCCGCCTAGACGCCGTGCATTACAGGCTTGTGACATCGGCGCCGGCAGGCAGGCCGGGCCGCACAAAAGCAAAGGGCCGGCTGAGCCGGCCCCCGAAACCTCAGTGCTCCATCGCCTTGACGATGTCTTCGGTCATCTTCTTGGCATCGCCGAGCAGCATCATGGTGCCGTCCTTGTAGAACAGCGTGTTGTCGATGCCGGCATAGCCGGAGCCCAGCGAGCGCTTGACGAACAGGCAGGTGCGCGCCTTGTCGACGTCGAGGATCGGCATGCCGAAAATCGGCGACGACTTGTCGTCGCGGGCTGCCGGGTTGGTGACGTCGTTGGCACCGATGACATAGGCGACGTCGGCCTGCGCGAACTCGGAGTTGATGTCCTCCAGTTCGAACACCTCGTCATAGGGCACGTTGGCCTCGGCCAGAAGCACGTTCATGTGGCCGGGCATGCGGCCGGCGACCGGGTGGATGGCGTATTTCACTTCCACGCCGTTGGCCTTCAGCTTGTCGGCCATTTCGCGCAACGCGTGCTGGGCCTGCGCCACCGCCATGCCGTAGCCGGGCACGATGATGACCTTCTGCGCGTTCATCATCAAGTAGGCGGCGTCGTCGGCCGAGCCCTGCTTGACGGTGCGCTCGATGCCGTCATCGCCGCCGGCGGCAGCCGTGTCGCCGCCGAAGCCGCCGAGGATGACGGAGATGAAGGAGCGGTTCATGCCCTTGCACATGATGTAGGACAGGATGGCACCGCTGGAGCCCACCAGCGCGCCGGTGATGATCAGCGCCAGGTTGCCGAGCGTGAAGCCGAGGGCTGCCGCCGCCCAGCCGGAATAGGAGTTCAGCATGGAGATGACGACCGGCATGTCGGCGCCGCCGATCGGCACGATCAGCAGCACGCCGAGCAGCAGCGAGGCCGCCACGATCAGCCAGAACACGAACTTCGATTCGGTGCCGACAAGCGTCACGATCAGCACCACCAGCGCCAGGCCAAGGACGATGTTGATCGCATGGCGCGCCGGCAGCAGGATCGGCTTGCCGGACATGCGCCCGTCGAGCTTGAGGAAGGCAATGACCGAGCCGGTGAAGGTGATGGCGCCGATGGCGACGCCAAGGCTCATCTCGACCAGCGCCTGCCCATGGATGGAGCCGATCTCGCCGATGCCGAAAGCATGCGGGGCATAGATCGCGGCGGCCGCCACCATGACGGCGGCAAGGCCGACCAGGCTGTGGAACGCGGCGATCAGCTGCGGCATCGCGGTCATGGCGATGCGGCGCGCGATGAACGCGCCCACCGCGCCGCCGATGGCGAGGCCGAGCACGATCAGGCCGAAGCCGCCCGGGGAAGGCACCGCCAGCGCCAGCGTGGTGACGATGGCGATCGCCATGCCGATCATGCCGTAGATGTTGCCCTTGCGGCTGGTGGTCGGATGCGACAGGCCACGCAGCGCCAGGATGAACAGGATGCCGGAAACGAGATAGAGGAAGGAAGCGAGGTTCAGCGACACGTCACTTGTCCTTCTTCTTGTACATGGCCAGCATGCGCTGGGTGACCAGGAAGCCGCCGAAGATGTTGACGGACACCAGGGCCAAAGCAATGAAGCCGAAGCCGGTCGCGGCTCCCGCCGCCGAGGCGCCGACGGCCAGCAGCGCGCCGACGACGATGACCGAGGAAATGGCGTTGGTGACGGCCATCAGCGGCGTATGCAGCGCCGGCGTCACCGACCAGACCACGTAGTAGCCGACGAAGATCGCCAAAACGAAGATGGCGAAGCGGAACACGAACGGGTCGATCGCTCCGCCCGACAGCGCATGCGCGGCGCCGCCTGCGGCATCGGCCGCACCGGAAGCCTCGAAATCCTGCAAGGCCATGCGCACGGCGGCGGATGCCTGGTCGAGTTGGTCCAGCGCTTTCTGCAGGGCTTCCATCACGCGCTCCCCTTCGTCGATTTAGCCGAGGGCTTTTTCGCCGCGGCCGGCTTCTTTGCCTTGGCCTTGGCAGGCGAAGCGTCGGCCACCAGCGTCTTGGCCGGGATGGCCGCCGGTTCGACATGCGGTTTTTCCGGCGCAGCCGCCTTGGCGAAGGCCGGGTGCACGACCGCGCCGCCGTCGGTCAGCATCGTCGCCTTGACCAGTTCGTCGTCGCGGTTGATGGCGAACGTCTTCGACGCCTTGTCGACCATCGTCTCGAGGAAGGTGTAGAGGTTCTTGGCGTAGAGCAGCGAGGCGGAGGCCGCGATCCGGCCCGGCACGTTGAGATGGCCGACGATCTTGACGCCGCCCTCGGTGATGGCGACCTTGCCGGGCACCGCGCCCTCGACATTGCCGCCGCGCTCCACCGCGAGGTCGACCAGCACCGACCCCGGCTTCATCGAAGCCACGACCGCCGCCGAGACCAGCTTCGGCGCGGGGCGACCGGGGATCAGCGCCGTGGTGATGACGATGTCCTGCTTGGCAATGTGCTCGGCCGTCAGCGCCGCCTGCTTGGCCTGGTATTCCTTGGACATTTCCTTGGCGTAGCCGCCCGCAGTCTCGGCCGCCCTGAACTCCTCGTCCTCGACGGCGATGAACTTGGCGCCCAGCGAGGCGACCTGTTCCTTGGCGGCGGGGCGAACGTCGGTCGCCGTCACCACGGCACCCAGGCGGCGCGCCGTGGCAATGGCCTGCAAGCCGGCGACGCCCGCGCCCATGACGAACACTTTTGCGGCCGGGACGGTGCCGGCCGCCGTCATCATCATCGGCAGGGCGCGGTCATACTCGGCGGCGGCGTCGATCACCGCCTGGTAGCCGGCGAGATTGGCCTGCGAGGACAAGACGTCCATCGATTGCGCGCGGGTGATGCGCGGCATGAATTCCATGGAAAAAGCGGTGATGCCCGCCTTGGCCATCGAGGCGACGGCCGCGTCGTTGCCGTAGGGGTCCATGGTGGCGAACACCGCGGCGCCCTTCTTGTAGCCCTTGAGTTCGGCATCGGTCGGGCGGCGCACCTTCAGCACCACGTCGGCCTTGCCGGCATCCGAGGTCTTGCCGATGGTCGCGCCCGCCTTGGCGAAGTCCTCGTCGGTGATGCGCGACGAGGTGCCGGCGCCTTTCTCGACAATGACGTCGAAGCCGAGGCCGGCAAGACGTTTCACCGTGTCGGGCGATCCCGCCACGCGGGTTTCGCTCGCGTCCACCTCACGCGGGATGAATATCGTCTGGCCCACCGCAGGATCCTTTCTGCTGGCGCTTCAAGTCCGGCGAGGTGCCGGCCCGCGCCCGCGACAGCGCATGGAAAGGTTCAGGAACGGCCTAGCGGAGAAGATAACCGCCGATGACCATGATGAGGAGGAAAAGGATAGTCGCCGAAACGAAGCCGGCCGTGGTGAAAAAGCCGAACGCCATGGCAATGAGCGTAGCGACACAAAACAGCGTGCCGTACTTGGCGAGCATGACGAACCCGTGGAAGGTGCGCTCGTGCTCGGGGTAATCCATACTAGCGCCCAGTTCGACCGGACCGGTCGGGGTGTGGTCAGCCATGCATATGCCCTCCGAATATCGTTTCTGCGCACATAGCGAAAAGCCGCGTCAAGGGCAATGGTTGTGATGCCGCACCGACACGTATCCCCGATATAGATTCGCCGGCCGGCCTGTCCCGTCAGTGCACGAGGTTGGGGAAAAGGCCGATGAGGCCGACGACGATCAGGTAGAGCGCCACGATGTAGTTCAGCAGGCGCGGCATCACCAGGATGAGGACGCCCGCGACCAGCGAGATCAGCGGCGTGAGGGTCAGGGTGGAAATGGTCATGTTCGGCTCCGCTCAGGACACGGACCGCCGGTTTCGGCGGCGGTCCACCAAGCAACGATCGGCGCGGCCAAAGGCTCCGCGGCGGGCGTTCAAAAGCGCGCGACGCCGTCTCGCGCCGATGCCATGACAGCGGTCCGGCTCAGGCCGCCTCGCGGTAATATTTGGCGGTCGGCAGGATGGTGAGCGGCGCCAGTTCGCCGGCCGCCGGCCGGGCGAACAGCAGCCGACGCTCCATCGGCGTCGAACGGAAGAAGGGGAAGCGCGCATAGTAGCGGGCTTCGTTGGCATAGGCGTTGGTGCGAAACAGGACGACCCTGTTGACCACGCCCGGATACGGCCGGGCCTCGCCGATCTGTTCCGAATAATAGATGCGGCGATAGAAGCCGGCGTGGTCCTCGCGCACCGTGGACAGCCCATAGGAAGCGCCGAAATAGAAGCAGGCCATGCCGGCCAACCTCAGCGTCACATAGGCGAGTTGCGGATAGACGCGGGTCCACTCCGGATCGGAAGCGAACCGGCTCATGCAGACGAACGTCTTGCCCTTTTCCAGCATTGGCTCCACGACGTCGCCGAACGCCTTGGTCGAGGTCGACATCGGATGGTCGGCCGTAACGTGGTGGATGCGCATCGTGCTCAAAAGCCGCTGGTCGACATAGATGCCGAACCGATAGACATTGGGCGCCAGGTCGAGATCGTCGCTGATGATGTGGCGCTCGTCGTCCGGCACCATATCGTTCCAGCGGTAGGCCTTGTAGCGAAGACGATAGATGTCTTCGAGGTCCTCGCCCTTGTCGCACCGCCGGTATTCGACCCTCTCGAGAAGGGAAAACACCTTGCTCGCAAGGCTTGAGGCATCCGGGCGATCTTCGTCCCCTTCTGCCTTCCCGCCAAGCGTCATCTGCCGCGTATCCATGTCAGAACCCCCGTACCACCGCCGCATCCAAGCGTCAGGCAAAACGGGGGCGTATGTAAAGATTTAAATGAAAGAGACCTTGTTTACTCTACGTTAAGGTTAACAAAATATTAAAGTTTAGTAAAATATGAAGCACTACTTCCCGTTATGTCCTCTCACGACGCACGACAGCCGAGCAGAACGGGTCTGTTGGATGAGGGAAATGGGATGCCGGCCGGGGCCGGTCAGCCTTCGACGAGGCGCTTGGACGCCTTCATCTTGTCGGCAAACGGCCAGATCGTGTTCGACATCGTCTTGATGCCGGAGGCGCTGAGCGCCGAGCCGAACAGGAAGCCCTGGAGCAGGTCGGGATGGATCTGCTTCGACAGGATCTTGAGCTGGTCGAACGTCTCCACGCCCTCGACCGTGACGTTGAGGCCGAGCTGGCGCGACATGTCGACGACGCCCTTCAGCAGCTTCAGCGAGCGGGAATTGCCGGTGACGTCCATGAGGAAGCTGCGGTCGATCTTGACCTTGTCGAGCGGCAGCTTGTGCAGATAGCTCAGGCTCGAATAGCCGGTGCCGAAATCGTCCAGGGCGATCTTCACGCCCAGTGCCTTGATCTCGCGGATAAGGTCGCTGGTCGCCGACTTGTCGTCGAGCAGCGCGGTCTCGGTCACTTCGATCTCGAGGCGATGCGGGGCGAGTCCGGAAAGGGCCAGCGCGTCGCGCACCTTCTCAACCACGTCGCGGTTGCGGAAATCCTTGGCCGAAAGGTTCACCGAAACGCTGGTCTGGTCGGGCCAGTGGACGCACTCGCCGCAGGCGGTCTGCAGCATGAAGGTGCTGATATCGGAAACGATGCCCATTTCCTCGGCCAGCGGAATGAACACGGCCGGCGAGACCGGGCCGAGCTCGGGATGATCCCAGCGGCACAGCGCCTCGCAACTCGCGATGCGCATGGTGCTCATCGAGACGATCGGCTGGTAGACGACACGCAGCCCGCCCGCCTCGACGGCCGCGCGCAGGTCCGCCTTCAGCAACTGCTTGTCGCGGAAGGCCTCGTCCATCGCGGTTTCAAACAGGCGCCAATTGTTCTTGCCGAGGTCCTTGGCCTCGTAGAGCGCCAGGTCGGCCTTCACGATCATCTCGTCGACATGGGTGCCGGCGACCGGCGACAGCACGACGCCGGCGCTGGCCTGGATGCGCAGGCAATGGCCGGCGACGTCGATCTCGCCCTGCAGCCCGGCGAAAATGGCATCCATCAGCGAGACAAGGTGCGTCTCGTCCTCGATGCGGTCGAAAAAGACCATGAACTCGTCGCCGCCGAAGCGGCTGATGGAAATACCTGGAGCGGAGAACGCCGCCAGCCGCTCGGCGACCGCGTAGATCAGGCCATCGCCGATGGGGTGGCCGAGCGTGTCGTTGACGCTCTTGAAGTCGTCGAGGTCGAAGGCGGCAAGGCCACAGAGGCGGTTCTGGTCGCCCGTGGCAATCGATTCGCAGACCGTCTCATGGAAGTAGGCGCGGTTGGCGAGGCCGGTGAGGCTGTCGAACCGCGCCATGAAGCGGATTTTCTCTTCGGCCTCGACGCGCGCCGTGACATCCTCGAAAGTGATGACGCCCAGTTCCTGGCTGCCCTCGCGCGCCGAAAACTCGAAATGCTGCCCGTTGGAAAAGCCGACAAGGATCTTGCGATCCCTGCCCTCTCGCAACGCCCGCGTCAGTTGCGCCTCGACGTAGAAGCAGTCCTTCGCCGTCAGCATGCGCCCGGCGACGCCGCGCATCAGCAGCGAGTGCACGGAACGGCCAAGCAGCGCGTCCGCCCCCTTCAGCGACATCAGGTGCGCGGCCTCCGCATTGGCCACGACGACCCGGCCGTCGGGACCCAGCATCACGAGGCCATGCGACATGGTGTTGAGCGCGCGGTTGAAGCGCTCGGCGATGTTGTTGGCACGCTTTTCGGCCGAAATCGCCGAGAACAGCGCATCGCGGATGGTATGGGCGTAGCGGTGGACCGCAAGCAGGAACGGCGTGGAGAGCAGGCCGAGCGTGACGTGATAGAAATCGCCGCGCAGGATGAAGCCGAGCGCCATCGGGCAGGTCAGCGCGACGATCAGCGTGATGACCATGCGCGGGGAGCCGTAGTTGCGGCCGGCGATGCCGAGCGCCGTCGCCAGCGCGATACAGACGGCCGCCGTCTCGGAGAAATTGTCGGTGGCCGAGGTGATGGCGATCAGGCAGAACATGCCCAGCACCGCGCCGTGCATGGCGCCCAGCACGATATAGCGGTTTTCGCGCTTGCGCGCCTGCTCGCGCGTCGCCAGCGGCGGCAGCGTGGCGAATTTGCGCATGTCGAGGACGCGCAGCAGACCCACGCCCAGCAGGGACAATACCACGGCGAGATAGGCGGGATCGCCGGTCTTGGTCCAGACCAGGGTGATCAGGACCGATTGCGCCGCAAGGCCGATGGCAAGGGTAAAACGGTCGCGAAAAAGGGTTTCCACGAACGGGATGTAGACGTCATCCGGCAGTTCTGTTTTCTTGCTTACGGCCACGTTCGTTCCCGCACTGGGAGCCTGAATGTGGCCTATTCGCCTTAAGAAAGGCTTAGAACCTTGCCGAATTCGTGCAAGAACTTGCAGGAAACTCTTGTAAACGGGACGAATTCACGGTCCGGCTAAACAAGCAGTACCTTTTTACTCCGCAGCCTGAAGATTCGGTAAAGCCGGTTCGCCCGCCAGCCGGGCGATCAGCCTTTCGCGCTCGGGCGCGGCTTTTTCGATGGCCGCGTGCTTCACATGGCCATAGCCGCGAATGATCTGCGGTACCGCGGCGAGCCCTGCCGCCGCCTCGACGGTATCAGGCGCGAGCCGTCCGGCGATGAGGTCGAGGTCGCTTTCGTACTGCGCCAGCAGCTTCCTCTCCAGCCGCCGCTCGGCGCTATAGCCGAACAGATCGAGCGGAGTTCCGCGCAGCCCCTTGAGGGCGGCGAGCACGCGAAACGCCTTCATCATCCACGGGCCGAAGCTCGATTTCCTTGGCTTTCCTTCACTGTCGCGGCGCCCGAGGATCGGCGGCGCGAGATGGAATTCGAGCCGCTCATAGCTCTGGAACTGCTCCGACAACTGGCGGGCGAAAGAGCCGTCCGTATATAGCCGCGCCACCTCGTACTCGTCCTTGACGGCCATCAGCTTGAACAAATTGTCCACCGCGAGCGCCGTGACCACGGTCGAACCGGGGACCGCGCGATCCTCGAGGGCGCGAAGGGCGGCGATGCGGTCGGCGTAGCGCCTGCCGTAAGCGGCGTTCTGGTAGGCGGTGAGGAAGGCCACGCGGCGGGCAATCCGCTCGTCCAGCGTCTCGGCAGGCTTCGTGCCCTGGGAGACGCCGCCGGACTTGTTCGCCAGGTCGCGCACGAAGTCGGGCTCCTGCGCAGCGCGCCGGCCCCAACGGAAGGCCGCGACGTTCATGGCGACCGCCTGGCCGTTGAGTTCGATCGCCTTTTCGATGGCTTCTGCCGACAACGGCAGGCCGCCATGCTGGAAGGCGAAGCCGAGCAGGAACATGTTGGCGCCGAGCGAATCGCCGAACAGGGCGGTGGCGGTGCGGCTGGCATCGAAGAAATGCGCCTTGCCGTCGCCTGCAGCGGCGCGGATCGCCTTCTTCAGCCGCTCGACCGGCAGCGAGAAATCCGCCTGCCGGGTAAACTCGCCCGGCATGATCTCGGCGGTGTTGACCAGGAACAGCGTGTGGTTCTCGCGGACCGCCGCCAGCACCTTCTTCGCGCCCGACACCACGAGATCGCAGCCCAGCACGAGATCGGCCTTGCCGGCCGACACGCGGATGGCGTGGATGTCCTGCGGCGAAACCGCGATGCGGACATGGGTGAACACCGAGCCGCCCTTCTGGGCGAGCCCGGCCATGTCGATCATGCCGCAGCCCTTGCCCTCCAGATGCGCCGCCATGCCGAGGATGGCGCCGACGGTGACGACGCCGGTGCCGCCGACCCCGTCGATGATGGCCGACCAGCCGTCGCGCCCGAGCAGGAACGGCGCGGGCTCGCTCACGCCCTCCAGCGGGTCGACGTTGCCGGCGATCCCGCCGGCCTTGCGCGTCTTTGCGCCATGCACGGTAACGAAGGACGGGCAGAAGCCGTCGACGCAGGAAAAGTCCTTGTTGCAGGAGGACTGGTCGATGCGCCGCTTGCGGCCGAATTCGGTTTCCACCGGCTGCACGGAAACGCAGTTCGACTTCACTCCGCAGTCGCCGCAGCCTTCGCAGACGAGCTCGTTGATGAAGACGCGCTTGTCCGGGTCGGGATAGGCGCCGCGCTTGCGGCGGCGGCGCTTTTCGGCCGCGCAGGTCTGGTCGTAGAGCAGCACCGACACGCCCTTGACCCCGCGCAGTTCGCGCTGCACGCGGTCCAGTTCCTCGCGGTGATGGATGCTGGCATGCTCCGGGAAGGTGACGCGCCCGGCATATTTGTCGGGATCGTCGGTAACGACGGCGATACGCTCGACGCCCTCCGCGCGCACCTGTTGCGCGATCATGTCGACCGTCAGCCCGCCTTCATGCGGCTGGCCGCCGGTCATGGCCACGGCATCGTTATAGAGTATCTTGAAGGTGATGTTGGCGCTGCTCGCCAGCGCAAAGCGGATGGCGAGTACGCCGGAATGGTTATAGGTGCCGTCGCCGAGATTCTGGAAAATGTGGTCGCGCTTCGAGAACGGCGCCTGGCCGACCCACTGCGCCCCCTCCCCGCCCATGGCGGTGAAGCCGATGGTCGAGCGGTCCATCCACAACGCCATGAAGTGGCAGCCGATGCCGGCGGCGGCGACCGAGCCTTCCGGCACCTTGGTCGATGAATTGTGCGGGCAACCGGAACAGAAGAAAGGGGTACGCGAGCCGACATCGACGGTATCGGCGAGCATGGCCTGGAACTGCCGCAGATTGGCGACGCGAGCGGCGATCGCCTCCGAATGGCCGATGGTTTTCAGGATGCGCTCGCCCAGCGCGATGGCGATATCGTTGGGGTCGAGCGCGCCCTTGGCCGGGAACAGCCAGTCGCCGCGCTCGTCCCTCTTGCCGACGATCTTCGGCTGGATGGCCGTGCCGTAGAGGTTTTCGCGCAGTTGTACCTCGATCAGCGAGCGCTTTTCCTCCACCACGACCACGGTTTCGAGGCCGCGCGCGAAATCGGCGATGTGCTGGTAATCGAGCGGCCAGGGGCAGCCGACCTTGAACAGGCTGACGCCGAGCCGGGCCGCTTCCACCTCGTCGATGCCGAGATCGTCCAGCGCCTGGCGCACGTCGAGATAGCTCTTGCCGACGGTGATGATGCCGATGCGCGGGTTGCTGCCGCCCCTGTAGACCAGCCGGTTCAGGCCATTGGCGTAGATGAAGGCGCTGGCGGCGGCGCGCTTGTATTCGTGCAGCCGCTCTTCCTGGCCGAGGAAGTCGATCTCGTTGCGGATGTTGAGGCCGCCCGGCGGCATCTCGAAATCGGGCAGGACGATGCCGAGCCGATCAAGCGAGGCATCGACCGAGGCCGTCGATTCGATGTTGTCCTTGACGCATTTGATCGCGGCCCAGGTGCCGGCAAAGCGCGACAGCGCAAAGCCGTAGAGGCCGTAGTCAATGATTTCCTGCACGCCGGCCGGGTTGAGGATCGGCACCATGGCGTCGACGAAGGCGAACTCGGTGGCGTGCGCATTGGTGGACGATTCGGCCATGTGGTCGTCGCCCATGAGCGCCAGCACGCCGCCATGCTTCGACGAGCCGGCGAGGTTGGCGTGGCGGAAGACGTCGCCGGAACGGTCGACGCCCGGCCCCTTGCCGTACCAGAGCGAAAAGACGCCGTCATACTTGCCCTCGCCCAGCACCTCGGCCTGCTGCGAGCCCCAGCAGGCGGTGGCGGCAAGTTCCTCGTTCAGGCCGGGCTGAAAGACGATGTCGGAACCGGCAAGGTGGCCCTTCGCCTTCCAAAGCTGCAGGTCGAGCCCGCCGAGCGGCGAGCCGCGATAGCCGGAAACGAAACCGGCGGTGGCAAGCCCCGCCTGCCGGTCGCGCTCGCGCTGCATGAGCAGCATGCGCACCACTGCCTGCGCGCCGGAAAGAAAGACGCGCTCCTTGGCGAGGTCGAATTTGTCGTCGAGCGCGACTTCATGCAACGTCATCAGGCATTTTCCTGCGAAGACCGGAGGGGTGAATCACGGCTCGCGTCGAAATCCGGCTTTCAGTCTTGCCCTCCATACCGGACTGGTCAAACAAAATCGAGGCTTGCCGGCGTCGCTCCCCTCAGCCCGACGCCGGGCAGGAGACGCCGCGCCCGCCCGGAAGCCTGCCGTCCCGGTGGCCCTCGAGCTCGGGATTGGGCTGGTAGCCGGAGCCGACGACCAGCGGCCGGTCGGGCAGCATGTCCTCATCCTGCGCCGAAACCATCGTGGTCTCGATATCCTGCAACAGCTTGCCATCCGCCCCCTGGATGCGAATCGCCACCTTGTAGGGGCGCTCCTTGACCACGCATTCCAGCGGCGGGCTTTCGATCGTCACCTTGGTGTGGCCGGGAAACAGCTTTTGCGTGAACACCAGCGGCTCACTGCCGGCGGGGTTATCCATGGTCGTGACCGCCACCTGCCCTGCCTCGATCGGCTTCAACGGCTTCAGCGTCACGACATAGGTGAGCATGGCCTCGCGGTAGTTGAACACGACCAGCCGGCCGGTGATCTCAAACAGCGCCTCCTTGCCGGTGTCGCGGCAGGCGCCGAGCGCCAGCGCGGCAATCAGCATCACTAGGGGCAGAAGAAATTTCGACCTAGGCATCGTCCATCTCCCTTTGCGCCCGGCGGCGGTGGTAGTGGCGGCTCGCCTTGCGTCGGTTGCCGCAGACCGTCATGTCGCACCACAGGCGGCTCGAATTGCGGCTCCTGTCGAGGAACAGCCAGCCGCAGTTCGGACATATCTTCAGCCGTTCCAGAACGCCCGGTGCCAGCAGCGACAAGGCGGAAACGGCCAAGGCCGCCTCGAAAGCGATAGGGGACGCAGGATCGCCGAAAGGCGATCCCGCCCGCCCGACGCTTTCCTTCGTGCCCGCCAGCCCCGCCGCGCAGGCCGCGAGCAAGGGCGGCAGGTCGCCGGTATCGATCCCGCCGTCGCGCACGGCGCTCCTGAACAGGCGGTCGACCGCCTCGCGGATCGAAAGCACCACCGGTGCGATCCTTTCCGGCTCGCTAGCGTCCAGCCGCCGGCCGCCAAGTTCGGCCGCGCGAAAATTGCCGGCAGCTTCGGCGAAGCGTGCGATCTCGGCAGCATCGTCGAAGCGGTCGAAGGTCCTTTGCGGATCGATGCGCAGCACGACCGTGTTCGCGGTATCGAGCGCCAGCAGGCCGCCGGCGAAGCGATGGGATATCCAGGAAACCGTCATCCCTCGGAATCTAACCGGTATATTGCGTTTGACAAGTTATATTAGCATAGGCAACCTATGCGCCATCGACCGTCTTCAAGGGCCAGGCGCGGCGGATGCTCTATTTCCTCCAGCAGGTTCTCAACGGGCTGCATTCGGGGGCGCTCTACGCGCTGCTCGCCTTCGGCTATGCGCTCACCAACGGGGTGTTGCGCCGCATCAACCTTGCCTACGGCGCGGTCTTCGCCTTTTGCGGCCATACGATGATCCTGACCGCCGTCTGGGGCTACAACACCCTGTGGCTGACGCTTCCGGCGGCGATCGCGCTCGGCATCGCGGCGGCGATCGCATATGCGATGCTGCTCGGCCTCGTGCTGTCGCGCCGCGTGCTGCAGCCGCTTGCCGGGCGCTCGCCCAACACCATCGTCGCCGCCACGCTCGGCGTGCTGATCGCGCTGATGGAGCTTTCGCGCCTCGCCGCCGACACGCACGACTTCTGGCTGCCGCCGATGCTGGCACAGCCGGTCGTATTCGCCGAAGACAAAGCCTTCAGGGCAACGCTGACGGCGATCCAGCTCGTCGACTGCGCCGTCGTCGTGGCGGTGGTGGCGCTGGCGGGATGGCTGCTGGCGCGCTCGGGCTTCGGCCGCAAATGGCGCGCCGTCTGCGACGATCCGTTGACTGCCGCCCTTTGCGGCGTCGACCCCGGCGGCATCTTCCATGCCGCCGTGCTGGGCGGTGCGCTGTGCGCGGCGCTGGCCGGCATCATGGCCGGGCTCTATTACGGCAATATCGGGTTTGGCGAAGGTCTGACCTACGGACTGAAAATCCTGTTCGTCACCGCCGTCGGCGGCTTCCTGTCGCCTCTGCGCGCCGCCCTCGGCGCCGCCGCCTTCGGCATGGGCGAGTCGCTGTGGGCCGGCTATTTCCCCATCGAATGGCGCGATGCGTGGATGTATTTCCTGCTGGTCGCCATACTGGTGCTGACGGCGCCCGGCCGCGACGCCAAGGTTCCCTGAAACGCCGCTGCTTCTGTTGACCTGACCTTGCGCGCACGGCATACCGCTCGATAAGGCGTGTCGGAGAAAAATCGAAAAGCCGTGCGCCACCCGAAAGGGAGGAACCGGATGGGCTTATTCACCGCCCTTTACACGTCACCCGTCTTGCTTACCCTCACCGCCATTGCCCTGTTCATCGTCGCCGCGATGGTCCTCGACCCGCGCATGACGCGGCTCATGCGGCTCGCCGGCGCCATCGACCGGCTGAACGCGTTCGTCGGCAATTGGGTATCGTGGCTGATCCTCGTCTCCATCCTCGTCAGCGCCGGCAACGCCATCATCCGCAAGGCCTTCGACATGTCCTCGAACGCCTGGCTGGAACTGCAATGGTATCTCTACGGCGGCGCTTTCCTGCTCGCCGCCGCCTATACGCTGAAGCAGAACGAGCATATCCGCATCGACATCGTCTACGGCCTGTTCTCGCGGCGCGTGCAGCATTGGATCGACCTTTTCGGCCACATCTTCTTCCTGATGCCGTTCGCGGTGCTGATGAGCGTCTACCTGGTGCCCTATGTCAGCCGCTCGGTGAGAAGCGGCGAGATGTCGACCAATGCCGGCGGCCTCATCATCTGGCCCGCCAAGGCGCTGCTTCTGGCCGGCTTTCTCCTGCTTGCCCTGCAGGGCGTCTCCGAGATCATCAAGAAGATCGCCGTGATGCGCGGCCGTATGGACGACCCCAACCCGTTCGTCTCCGCCCATGAACAGGCCAAGCTCGAGGCCGAGGCACTGGCCGACGAGGTGCGCGGATGATGGAACTCATCGCCCAGAACATGGCTCCGATCATGTTCTGCTCGCTGATCGTGTTCATGCTGATCGGCTATCCCGTCGCCTTCGCGCTCGCCGCCAACGGCCTCCTGTTCTTCTTCATCGGCGTCGAGCTCGCCCCCTATTCCAGCGGTACCATCAACCTTTCCTGGCCGCTGCTGACCGCGCTTCCAGACCGTTTCTACGGCGGCGTCATGGCCAACGAGACGCTGCTGGCGATTCCCTTCTTCACCTTCATGGGCATCGTGCTGGAGCGCTCCGGCATGGCCGAGGACCTGCTCGACACCATCGGCCAGCTGTTCGGACCGATCCGCGGCGGGCTTGCCTATGCCGTCATCATCGTCGGCGCGCTGCTTGCCGCCACCACCGGCGTGGTCGCCGCCTCGGTCATCGCCATGGGGCTGATCTCGCTGCCGATCATGCTGCGCTACGGCTACGACCGGCGGCTCGCCTCCGGCGTCATCGCCGCCTCCGGCACGCTGGCGCAGATCATCCCGCCCTCGCTCGTCCTCATCGTGCTGGCCGACCAGTTGGGCCGCTCCGTCGGCGACATGTACAAGGGCGCGCTGATCCCCGGCCTCGTGCTTACCGGGCTCTATATGAGCTATGTGCTGATCATCTCGATAGTGCGGCCGAAAATGGTGCCGGCCCTGCCCAAGGAAGCGCGCACGCTCGGCCACGGCGTGCTGTCGCTGATCGCAGCCCTTGCCGCCACCGTGCTGGCCGGCTACGCCGCCTACCGCTATCTCGAGCCGGAGCACGGCACCAACGCCGAAATCCTCGGCGCTGCCGCCGGCATCGTCTTCATCTATCTGGTCGCGCTCGCCGACAAGGCCTTCAACATCAACGCCATGTCGCGGCTGGCCCAGCAGGTGGTGATCGTGCTGATCCCGCCGCTGGCGCTGATCTTCCTCGTGCTCGGCACCATCTTCCTCGGCATCGCCACCCCGACCGAGGGCGGCGCGATGGGCGCGGTGGGCGCGCTCGTCATGGCGGCGATCAAGAAGCGGCTGTCGTTCGACCTCGTGCGGCAGGCGCTGCATTCCACCACGCGGCTGTCGGCCTTCGTGATGTTCATCCTGATCGGCGCGCGGGTGTTCTCGCTGACCTTCTACGGCGTCAACGGCCATCTGTGGGTCGAGCACCTGCTGGTGTCGCTGCCGGGCGGCGAGGTCGGCTTCCTCATCGTCGTCAACCTGCTGGTCTTCTTCCTCGCCTTCTTCCTCGATTTCTTCGAATTGGCCTTCATCATCGTGCCGCTGCTGGCGCCGGCGGCCGAAAAACTCGGCATCGACCTGATCTGGTTCGGCGTGCTCCTCGGCATCAACATGCAGACCAGCTTCATGCATCCGCCCTTCGGCTTCGCGCTTTTCTACCTGCGCTCGGTGGCGGCACGCGTGCCCTATCTCGACCGCATCACCGGCAAGCGTATCGAGCCGGTGACAACCGGGCAGATCTATTGGGGAGCGGTGCCGTTCGTCGGCATCCAGATTTTGATGGTAGCGATCACCATCATGCTGCCCGGCATGGTCACCCACTACAAGGGCAAGGTCGTCGACCCGAACAGCGTCGAGATCAAGATGCCCGACCTGCCCGGCCTGACGCTGGAGCCGCTGGGCGCAAAGCAGCCGGCAACGGACAAGCAGGCCCCCGCCGCGCCTGCTCCCGGCACGCCCGACCTTTCCACGCCGCCCAATTTCGGCGCCCCGGCCGAGCCCGCGGCCCCGGCGACCCCGGACCTGTCGCAGCCGCCGAATTTCAACTGAGATTTATACGTGCGGTACCCCCACCCCTGACCCCTCCCCACAAGGGGGAGGGGGATTTGGCTCGGCGCTTCAGGAGGGGCGGAGGTATCTCGCCCGCAAATAAACGAGCGCTTGGCCCCCTATCCTACAGCTTGCCGGCGCGCTGCTGGATCATCATGAAGGTGTCGAAGTTGTATTCGGCGACCTGCTGCCACAGATAATGATCCTTGCGGAAGGCGGCGATCGATTCCCAGATCTTCTTGAAGTCGGCGTTGGAGGCCGTCACCTCGGCGTAGATCTCGTTGGCGGCGTCGAAGCAGGCCGACAGGATTTCCTGGTTGAAGGGCCGAAGCTGCGCGCCGTTGGCCACCAGCGAGCGCATCGCCGGCGGGTTCACATAGTCGTATTTCTGCAGCATGTCGGCGTCCGCCGCACGGCAGGCGGTGTGCAGCAAGGCCTTGTAGGCCGGCGACAGCCCATCGTACTTCTCCTTGTTGAACATGAAGTGGACGGTCGGGCCGCCTTCCCACCAGCCGGCATAGTAGTAGAAAGGGGCGACCTTCTGGAAGCCGAGCTTTTCGTCGTCGTAGGGGCCGACCCATTCGGCGGCGTCGATGGTGCCTTTCTCCAGCGCCGGGTAGACATCGCTGCCGGCAAGCTGCTGCGGCACGGCACCCAGTTTCTCCATCACCCGCCCGGCAAAGCCCGCGATGCGCATCTTGAGGCCCTTGAGGTCGTCCAGCGTGTTGATTTCCTTGCGGAACCAGCCGCCCATCTGGGTGCCGGTATTGCCGCCGGGCAGGCCGAACAGGCCCTGCTTGGCCAGAAACTCGTTGTAGAGGTCGATGCCGCCGCCATGGTAATGCCAGGCATTGCGGCCGCGCGCGTTGAGCGAGAACGGAACGTCGGAAGCCAACGCCCAGGTGGGATCCTTGCCCCAGTAATAATATCCCACCGTATGCGCCACTTCGACCGTGCCGGCGCTGGCCGCGTCGGCGGCCTGCAGGCCGGGCACGAGTTCGCCGCCGGCGAAGACCTGGATCTGGAAATTGCCGTCGGTCGCTTCCGAAACCATCTTCGACATGACTTCGGCGCCGCCATAGACGGTGTCGAGCGACTTCGGGAAGGACGAGGTCAGCCGCCAGGTGACCTTGGGATTGGATTGCGCGATGGCGGGCGTCGCCAGCGCCGCCGCGGCGGCCGCAGCGCCAGCACCGGTCGCGCCGGCCTTCCTGATGAATGAACGACGATCCATAAAAGTCCTCCCAGGAATCCATAAACAAGCAGGCTTGCCCGCCCTAACCGGGGTCGAACCGCGACCCGGCGGGAAGCCTCGGCAAAACAAACCACGGCGAAGGTGCCAAGTCCAGCGCGGCAGCGCTAAAAGCAAGCAGGGTTTCGTCGCAGCCGGAGCGGGCGAAACTTGCCATGGCAATGACACAGTGGATCGCCTATTTTAGCCGCACAAACGCTTCCCGATTCAGGTATCCGCATGGCCCAGCCCCTCGTCGCCGTCTCGACCGACGTAAAGCAGTTCGAGAACTACACCTGGCACGCCGCGCCGCAGCAATATCTGGAAGCCGCGATCTCGGCCGCCGGGGTGTTTCCGGTGCTGGTGCCCTCCTTCGGCGACCGGCTCGACCTCGACGAACTGCTGGGGCGCGTCGACGGCGTCATGCTGACCGGCTCCAAGTCGAACGTGCATCCCTCGCTCTATGGCGGCGACGCCAGCGAGAAGAACGGCCCCTATGACGAGGCGCGCGACGCCACGACGCTGCCGCTGATCCGCCGCGCCATCGAGCGCGGCGTGCCGCTGCTCGCCATCTGCCGCGGCATCCAGGAGATGAACGTCGCGCTCGGCGGCACGCTCGGCACCGAGATCCAGGAACGGGAAGGCTCGCTCGACCACCGCGCGCCGGTCAGTGACAACCAGGACGAGCGCTTCGCCATCCGCCAGAGCGTGACCATCGAGCCCGGAAGCTGCCTTGCCGGCGTGTTCGGAGCCGGCGAGATCATGGTGAACTCGGTGCACCGGCAGGGCGTCGACCGGCTGGGGCCGAAGCTCCAGGTCGAGGCGGTGGCCGAGGACGGCACGGTGGAAGCGATTTCGGTCAAGGGCTCGCGCGCCTTCGCCGTCGGCGTCCAGTGGCATCCCGAATACTGGGCGAGGTCCGACAGCGCCTCGCAGAAGATTTTCCGCGCTTTCGGCGAAGCCGTGCACCAGCACGCCGCCGCCCGAATGGCAGCGCGCACGGCTGCGGAGTAGGCAAGCCTACTTCGCCTTGACGTGCCGCGTCTCGGGAACCGGCGTCAGCGCCTTCCCTCGCGAAAACCACGACACGAGGTTGTCCACGCACAGCTCGCCCATGGCCTTTCGGGTGTGGACCGAGGCCGAGGCGACGTGCGGCAACAGCACCATGTTGGGCGCGTCGAGCAGTATCGCTGGGATGTTCGGCTCCTCGGCGAAGACGTCGAGGCCGGCGGCCGCGATGACGCCGCCGCGCAAGGCAGCGACCAGCGCGTCGTCGTCGACCGTGGTGCCGCGCCCGATATTGATCAGCACGCCTTCTTTCCCGAGCGCCGAGAGCACCTCGGCATCGATGGCCTTTTCCGTCGAGGCCCCGCCGGGAACGACGCAGATCAGCGTGTCGACCGCCTGCGCCAGCCCCTTCAGGGTCGCATGATAGGCATAGGCCACGCCATCGACCGGGCGGCGGTTGTGATACGCGATGGCGAGGCCGAAGGCCTCCAGCCGGCGCGCGATGGCGAGGCCTATCCGGCCGAGGCCGAAGATGCCGACGGTGCGGCCGCGCAGCGTCAGCGGCGATTGGCGGTAATTGCCCTTGCTCACCCACTTGCCCTCGCGCAGCCATGCCTCGGCGCGCGGAAGCTCGCGGACGGTGGAGATCAGCAGGCCGACGGCGGTGTCCGCGACCTCCTCGGTCAGCACGTCCGGCGTGTTGGTGACGACGATGCCGTTTTTCCCGGCATAGCCAGCATCGACGCCGTCATAGCCGACCCCGAAATTGGTGATGATTTCGAGATTGGGCAGCGCGCGCATGAAATCCGCGCCCAGAAACGACTTGTCGACGGCCGGCGAAGCGGCGATCCCGCGCACCGTATCGCGCAGTTCGGCGGTAACGAGCGCCGGATCGCTCTGGTCGATGCAGACCATCCTGAAGGTCCGGTCGATGCGCTCGACCGCATGGGGATGCAGCTTCCCCGGTACCAGCACGGTAACGGAGCGAAGGTCGGCAGTCATGGGCATGGTCTCTTTATTGCTGGCACCCGTCTTTTACTGGCGCTCGACGGGCCTGCCGGTCGATTGGCGCACATGCAGTTCCGGCTTGATCAGTTCCTGCGGCCGATGCACCGTCTGGCCGTTCAGCTTGTCGAGAAGCGCGCTGGCGGCACGGCGGCCGACCTCGCGCTGGCCGTTCCAGACGGTGGTGAGCGCCGGCGTGGCGATCGAGGCTTCCTCGAGATCGTCGTAGCCGGTCACCGAAACGTCGACGCCCGGCACGAGCCCCGCGCGGGCAATGCCGTTCATCAGGCCGATGGCGACGAGGTCGTTCCAGCAGCAGGCGGCGGTCGGCTTGTCCTTCAGCGCCAGGAACTGGCTCGCCGCCTCGAAGCCGGCCTGCTTGGTGCGCGGCCCGGCGATGCGCCATGACGGCTTGACCTCCAGCCCCGCCGCTTCCATGGCGTTGACATAGCCCTGGTAGCGGTCGTGGCCGGTCGAGGTCTGCTCGGTGCCGCCGATCATGACGATGCGCTTGTGGCCGAGCGAAATCAGGTGGTTTGTGGCAAGGGCCGTGCCATAGGCGTCGTCGCCGCGGAACACCGGCACATGCGCTTCCTCGACATCGCGGGCGATCAACACCGCCGGCAGGCCGTTTTCCTCCGCCGTCAGGATGTCGGAGGCCGGCGTGCCGATGGCCGGCGACATGATGACGCCGTCGGCGCCGAGTTGCAGAAGCGTGTCGATGAAGGTGCGCTGCTTTTCCAGCTGATCGTAGTGGTTGGACAGCAGGAATGTCTGGCGGCTGCGGTCGAGCTCGCTCTCGATCGAGCGCAATATCTCGGCATAGAACGGGTTCATGATGTCGTGCACGACGACGCCGACGATGCCGGAGCGGGACGTGCGCAGCGAGGCGGCGCGGCGATTGTAGATATAGCCGATGGCGCGGGCGTGCTCCTTGATGCGATCGCGTGTCGAGCCGGCGACAAGCGGACTGTCGCGCAAGGCCAGCGAAACCGTGGCCGTCGATACGCCGAGCGCATCGGCGATGGTCGAAAGCTTGATCTTCTGTGCCAGAGCGACGCCCCCGATTTAAACCATTTGACTGTTTAAACAGTTTAAATCGGGCTTATGCCATCGATTTCCGGCAAATCAAAGTTTTTTCGCCAGCACTTCCGTTTCGGTGTCGGGCGAGGCGTGGTTGAGCACGCGCAGCCGGTGCTCGCGGTGCACGATGTAGAGGCCGCTCAGGACGATGATGGCCGCCCCGGCCAGCGTCCAATGGTCGGGGAACTGGTGGAAGACGAACCAGCCCATGGCGATCATCCAGATCATCTGCGAATAGGGATAGGGCGCCAGCGCGGTGGCCGTGGCCAGGCTGTAGGCCTTGACCAGGAACCAGTGGCTGACGCCGCCGAGCACGCCGAGCATCGCCAGGACGAACCATTGCAGGGGCGTGTCGGGGAGCGTGAGCGAGAAAGGCAGCACCGGCAAAAGCAGGATCGTTGGCGAGAGGGCGGCGAAAAGGATCAGGCTTTCCGGCGTCTCGCTGGCCGACATACGCCGGGTCATGATCACATAGAAGCTGTTCGACAGGATCGAGCAGAAAGCCAGCACGTGGCCGACGCCGAACACGCCGACGCCCGGACGGGCGATCACCAGCACGCCGACAAACCCGATCCAGATGGCGAGCCAGCGCCGCCAGCCCGCCCATTCGCCCAGCATCGGGCCGGCAAGGGCGGTGATCACCATCGGGCCGAAGAAATAGATCGAGGTCGTCTCGGCCAGTTGCAGATAGCGCAGCGCCAGGATGTTGAACACGGTGGAGCCAGCAAGGAAGGCGCCGCGCAGGATATGGGCCGGCAGGTTCCGGGCCAGGAAACGCCGGCTGTCCTTCCAGCCGCGAAACAGGATGCCGACCAGCACGACATGGCCCGCGAAGCGGCACCAGGCGATGAAGAACGGCGCAACACCGGCAAGAACCAGGAACTTGCTGGAGGTGTCCAGAAAGGTGAAGCCGATATAGGTGAGGAGGATATAGAGGATGGCCGCCGGCGGCGTGGCCTGCTCGGATTTCGAAGCTGATTGAGGCAAGACAGGACGCTTTCGTGCTGGGCCGGACGCCTCCTGCCGTTACCGCCGGCGGGCAACGACATCGAGCGTCATGGCCATAGCATCAAGGCGGTGCGCTGGCAAAGCCACACCGGCGCTATCATGCGTCCAGACGGGCCTCAGGCGCTCGCCTCGGCGACCTCTTCTTCCGCGGCTTCTTCCACCACGATCGGCTGTTCGCCAGACAGGTTCGCCTCGATGCGCGCCAGCATCTTGAAAAGCGCCTTCTGCTCCTTCTTGTCGAGCCCCTTCAGCGCCTGCTTCTCGGTCTTCCTCACCGACTTCTCGATGTCGCGGATGGTACCGCGGCCAAGCTCGGTCAGGTAGATGTGGGCCTGGCGGGCATCGGCGTCGGAAGCGCGCTTTTCCAGGAAGCCCTGGGCCTGCAAGCGGTTGATGGTCTTGGTGATGGTCGGCGGGCGCACGCCGAGGCGGCCGGCGAGCTTGCCGGGCGTCTGGCCGTCCTCCTCCTCCAGCGCCAGCATGATCTGGTCCTGTCCGGCATAAAAACCATGCGCCAGCAGGCGGGCCGCAAGGGCGGTGCGCGCCAGCCTGGCCGCCGAATGCAGCCGGCTCATCGTCGCAGTTCTATCGGGCTTGGCCATGTCTTCCTCTCGATCGGGATAGGCGGCAGCATACCACGCGCCGCGCTCGCACTCGCCTCGTCTTTCGCGCCCGCGAAACCTTTTTGCCGGCAAGCGAAACCGCAGCCGCATGCTTATCGCAGAGCCACATTGCAGTTTCATGACAGTTCTTATCCGGCTGAATTCTTCCCGGCCTTGCCGGCTAGACGGCCTGGCCGGCGCACCATCCGGATGACCACGCCCACTGGAAATTGTAGCCGCCGAGCCAGCCGGTGACGTCGACCACCTCGCCGATGAAATAGAGGCCCGGCACCGACCTTGCCGCCATCGTCCGGGAATCGAGGTCACGCGTATCGACACCGCCCACCGTAACCTCGGCCGTCCGATAGCCTTCCGAACCCGACGGCTTGATGCGCCAGTCGTTGACCGCCGCCTCGATGCGGCGAAGTTCCCTGTCCGGGGTGTCCGCGAGGTTTTTCAGCGCCCCTGACTGCTCGGCAATGGTCTGGGCAAGCTTTTTCGGCAGGAACGCGGCCAGCACCGTCTGCACCGCCTGTTTGCCGTTGACGGCGCGCGCCTCGCGCAATTCCCCGAACACATCGACGCCAGGCGCCATGGCGATGCCGATCTCGTCGCCTTCGCGCCAGTAGGACGATATCTGGAGGATGGAGGGGCCGCTGATGCCACGATGGGTGAACAGCATGGCTTCATCGAACCGCGCCTTGTTGCAGGACACCTGCGCATCCACGGCGACGCCGGCAAGCGGCTTCAGCCGCTCCAGCGTGTTGGGCTCGAAGGTGAGCGGCACCAGCGCCGGGCGCGTTTCGACGACACCGACGCCAAACTGCGCGGCGATATCGTAGCCGAAGCCGCTCGCTCCCATCTTGGGGATCGACTTGCCGCCGCTCGCCACCACGAGCGAGGCGCAACCGACCGGACCGCCGGCAAACACGACGACGAATCGGTCGCCGGCCCTGTCGATCTTTTCGACGCGCGTATTCAGCCGCAGCACCGCGCCATGGCGCTTCATCTCCCCCAGCAACAACGCGATGATCTGCGTGGCCGAACCGTCGCAGAACAGTTGCCCCAGCGTCTTTTCATGGAAGGCGATGCCGTGGCTTTTCACCAGCGCGAGGAAATCATGCTGGGTGTAGCGCTTCAGCGCCGAGATGCAGAAATGCGGATTGCGCGAGAGGAAGTTTTTCGGGCTGGCGTGGATGTTGGTGAAATTACAGCGGCCGCCGCCGGAGATGCGGATCTTTTCGCCGGCCGCCCGCGCGTGATCGACGACGAGCACCGAGCGGCCGCGCTTTGCCGCCTCGATGGCGCACATCATACCGGCGGCGCCCGCCCCCACGATCACGACGTCGAAAAATTCCACTGCCACCGCCCCGAACTGTCGTCGCCCCCTGCAGCGTGCCGGCCGTTCGCCGCGTGCATCTCCCGGCGGCTTCGCCGCCGATCTGGCCCAATGCGAAACCGGCCGGATTGGCCGTGCAAAACAAACGGCGCCATCCTATATGGAGGCGACAAATTCCGATTGAGGTCCTGACATGAGCGAAGCCCAGACGCAAATCCCCGTAACCGTACTTACCGGCTATCTCGGCTCCGGCAAGACCACGCTGCTCAACCGCATCCTCTCGGAAAACCACGGCAAGCGCTACGCGGTCATCGTCAACGAGTTCGGCGAGATCGGCATCGACAACGACCTGATCGTGGAATCCGACGAGGAAATCTATGAGATGAACAATGGCTGCGTGTGCTGCACGGTGCGCGGCGACCTGATCCGCGTCGTCGAGGGCCTGATGCGCCGTCCGGGCCGCTTCGACGCCATCGTGATCGAGACGACCGGGCTCGCCGACCCGGTGCCGGTGGCGCAGACCTTCTTCATGGACGACGACGTGCGCTCCAAGACCAAGCTCGACGCCGTCGTGGCGCTGGTCGACGCCAAGCACCTGCCGCTCAGGCTGAAGGACAGCAAGGAGGCCGAGGACCAGATCGCCTTTGCCGATGTCGTCGTGCTCAACAAGACCGACCTGGTCACGCCGCAAGAGTTGCGCGATGTGGAAGCGACGGTCCGCGCCATCAACCCGGCGGCCAAGATTCACCACACCACCCGCGCCGGCCTGCCGCTGACCGACGTGCTCGACCGCGGCGCCTTCGACCTGTCGCGGGCGCTGGAAAACGATCCGCATTTCCTCGAGGCGCATGACGATCATGACCACGACCACGATCATGAATGCGGCCCGGACTGCGACCACGACCATCATCACCACCACCATGACCATGACCACCACGATCACGATCATGCGCATCCGTCGGCCATCCACGACGTGACGGTACAGTCGGTGTCGCTGCGCGGCGGCGAGGTGGATCCGAAGAAATTCTTCCCGTGGATCGAGAAGGTCACCCAGCTGGAAGGCCCGAACATCCTGCGCCTGAAAGGCATCATCGCCTTCAAGGGCGACGATGAACGCTACGTCATCCAGGGCGTGCACATGATCATCGAGGGCGACCACCAGCGCGCGTGGAAGGACGGCGAAAAGCACGAAAGCCGGCTGGTGTTCATCGGACGCAAGCTCGACGCCGAGCGGCTGAAGCAAAGCTTCGACGCCTGCCAGGCGGTTGCGGTGAACTGACAGCCCTGCTATCGCGCCTCGATGGTTGCGTTTCTTTCCACCCCGCATTGGCCGGCCGAGATTTTCGAGGCAATCCGATAATGCCCACCGTTGCCCCGCTCGATCTCGACGGCCATTGTGTCGCCGTCGCCTTCCTGAACGACATCCCGCATTTCGCCATGGCCGATGGCGCCGTTCACCGCCTCGACCACGGGCACAAGACATGCCGGGCGAATGACGGCCTGCTGTGCGCCTTCCACGACGCGGCCGGCGAGCGCCTGGTTACCGGCGGCGAGGACGGCAAGGTGTTTGCCGTCACCGCAGACGGCCAGGCGACCGAACTGGCAAGCGCCGGCAGGAAATGGATTTCAAACGTCGCCGCCGGCCCGCAGGGCGCGGTCGCCTACGGCTCCGGCAAGACCGCCTATGTGCGCTTCGCCGACGGCAAGGTGAAGGAGTTTTCGCATCCGCGCTCGGTGGAAGGCATAGCCTTCGCGCCGAAGGGCATGCGCATCGGCGTTGCCCGCTACAATGGCGCGACGCTGCATTTTCCGGCCACCGACGGCAAGCCGGTGGAACTGGAATGGGCCGGCGCCCACACCGGCATCACCTTTTCGCCGGACGGCAATTTCCTCGTCACCTCGATGCAGGAGAACGCGCTGCACGGCTGGAAGCTGGCCGACGGCAAGCACATGCGCATGTCCGGCTACCCGGCCAAGGTCAAAAGCCTGTCGTGGAGCGCCAAGGGCCGCTGGCTCGCCAGCTCCGGCGCGCCTGCCGCCATCGTATGGCCGTTCACGGGCAAGGACGGGCCGATGGGCAAGGCCCCGCTGGAACTGGGCACGCGCGGCAATGCCATGGTCACCTCGGTCGCCTGCCACCCCAGCGAGGACGTGACGGCCATCGGCTATGACGACGGCATGGTGATCGCCGCGCGCTTCGCCGATGCCAAGGAAGTGCTGTTGCGCCGGCCGGGCAAGAGCGCCATCACCTCCATGGCCTGGGACAGGGGCGAGCGGCGCATCGTTTTCGGCTCGGCTTCCGGCGACTGCGGCGTCATCGACATATCGGCCTGACGCCCCGCCATTGCCTGCCGGCGGACACGCCGCTAGAACTGCGCCAAGAGAGGCAATCCGGCAGGCACATTTTGGATCTGGCAGGAAAAGCGGGCGGCATTTCCGCCGCACGCATCGCGGCACTTCGGGAGCGGGAGGCGGAGCGCTTCCGCGCGGCACGGCCGAAATCGCAGGCGCGCCTCGGCAACGGCATTGCCGGCTTCCTCGGCGGCGTGCCTATGCACTGGATGACCGACTGGCCGACCCCCTTCCCCATCCTGGTCGAGCAGGCCAGGGGCGCCGCCATTACCGACATCGACGGCAACCGGCTCGACGATTTCTGCCTCGGCGACACCGGCTCGATGTTCGGCCATTCGCCGCCGCCGGTGGCGCGCGCCATCCGCCGCCAGGCCGGACGCGGACTGACCTACATGCTGCCGTCCGAGGACGCGCTGGCCATCGGTCCGCTGCTACAGGAAAAGTTCGGCCTGCCGTTCTGGCAGATCGCCACCACCGCTACCGACGCCAACCGCTTCGCGCTGCGCGTGGCGCGCGCGGTGACAGGCCGCGACAAGATCCTCGTCTTCAACGGCTGCTACCACGGCTCGGTCGACGAGACGATGGTGCGCCTGAAGGACGGCAAGCCGATCAACCGGCCGGGATTGGCCGGCGAATTCCGCGACCTCACGAAGCGAACGCGGATCGTGGAGTTCAACGACATTCCGGCGCTGGAAGCGGCTCTGGCGGATCATGACGTGGCCTGCGTCATCACCGAACCGGTGCTGACCAACTCCTGCATGGTGCTGCCCGATCCGGGCTTTCACGACGCGCTGCGCGCGCTCACGCGCAAGGCCGGTACGCTGCTCCTGATCGACGAGACGCACACCATTTCCACCGGCCCGGGCGGTTATACAAGGAAATACGGCCTCGAACCGGACCTGTTCGTGCTCGGCAAGCCGATCGCCGGCGGTGTCCCGGCCTCGATCTGGGGCATGAGCGAGGAGGTTGCCTCGCTCTACAACGCCTATAACCAGAGCAAGGAACCCGGCTATTCCGGCATGGGCACCACGCTTTCGGCCAATCCGCTGCAATTTGCGGCCATGCGCGCCTGCCTTGAAGAGGTGATGACGGCCGACAACTACGCACACATGGAAAAGCTGGCCGAGCGGCTGGATGCGGGCTTGACGGCGGCGATCCATCGCCATCGCCTGCCGTGGCATGTCGCCCGCGTCGGCGCGCGCGTCGAGTTCATCTGCGCGCCCGGGCCGCTGCGCAACGGCACGGAGGCGGAGAGCGCCCATGCGCCGGAACTGGAAGCCGCCATCCATGTCGCGCTGGTCAATCGCGGCGCGCTGATCGCGCCCTTCCACAACATGATGCTGGTCTCGCCGGCTACCACAGCGCGGCAGGTCGACCGACTGATTTCCGCCTTCACCGACATTGCCGGCCAGTTGGCGGCGCAGGAAAGAACCCCATCATGACCTCCCCTTCGGGCTCGACGCCCGCCGAAGCGACGGCCTTCCTCGCCGCGCACCCCGAGATCGAAGCCTTCGACATCGTGCTGGTCGACGCCAACGGCATCGGGCGCGGCAAGATCATCCGCCGGCACGAGTTGATGCCGCTGTTCGAGGGCGGGCGGCATATGCCGATCTCCATCCTCGGCCTCGACATCACCGGCGAGGACGTCCACGAGACCGGGCTGATCTGGGACAGCGGCGACGGCGACCTGCGCGCCTGGCCGATACCCGGCACGCTGGTGCCGCTGCACGGCACACAGCCGCCGCGCGGACAGGTCATGCTTTCCATGTACCACCTCGACGGCGCGCCGATGACGTCCGATCCACGCCATGCGCTTGAACGCCAGGTTCAGGCCTTCGCCGGCAAGGGCCTGCATCCCGCCGGCGCCTTCGAACTGGAGTTCTTCCTGCTTGCCAACGAGCGCGACGGCGACGGCAAGGTGCAGCCGGCGCGCGCGGTGCTCGACGGCCGCCACTCGGGCAAGACCGAGGTCTATTCCGTCGATCACCTGCACGGCATGGAACCGCTGTTTTCCGACATCTATGCCGCCGCCAAGCTGCAGGACATTCCGGTGGAAACCGTGATTTCCGAGTATGCGCCGGGCCAGTACGAACTGACGCTGCACTACCGCAAGGGCATAATGCGCGCCGCCGACGACCTCGTCATGCTGAAGCGGCTGGTGCGGATGCAGGCGCGCCGGCATGGCGTGACCGCCTGCTTCATGGCCAAGCCGATCGAGAAATACGCCGGCTCGGGCATGCATCTCCACGTCTCGCTGCAGGACGACGCCGGCACCAACCTGTTTTCGGAAAAAGCGGGCGAGAAGTGGGCGCCCAGCCTGTTGCACGCCATCGGCGGCCTCGGCGCGACCATGGCCGAATCCATGCTGGTGTTCGCGCCGCATGCCAATTCATGGCGGCGTTTCGTCTCGCAATCCTATGCGCCGGTGGCGCCGACCTGGGGCGTCAACAACCGCTCGGTGGCGCTGCGCGTGCCGGCGGGCGACATCAGGGCGCGGCGCATCGAGCACCGGCCTTCCGGGGTCGACGCCAATCCCTATCTGGTCGCGGCAACGGTGCTGGCCGGGGTCGGCAAGGGGCTCGAGGAACGGCTCGATCCCGGCCCCGAGACCACCGGCAACGGCTACGAGGCCGACAATACGGCCTCCTCGATGCCGATCGACTGGCGCGACGCCATCGAGGCCGCGAGAGGCTCGGACTTCCTGAAGACGGCGCTGGGCGAAGACCTCCACCGCACCTTCGTCGCCATCAAGCACGCCGAATATCTGCGGGTCGCCCGCACCGTCAGCGAACTGGACTACCACCTCTACCTGCACGAAGTGTGACGGGCTGCCGGCGGAACCATCCTCCTATGTGGCGATTGCTTCGTCAAGAGGATCGAGATGGCAGCCGAACCGGGTGAAGACGCGACCACGCTGGAAGAGGCGCGACGGGAAGCGAAGCACTGCCGCCGATGCCCGCTGTGGCGCAACGCCACCCAGACGGTTTTCGGCGAGGGTCCGGGCGATGCGGACGTGGTGTTCGTGGGCGAGCAGCCCGGCGACCAGGAGGACATCGCCGGCGAGCCGTTCGTCGGACCGGCGGGCAGGATGTTCGACGCCATCCTCGACGAAGCCGGAATCGAGCGGAAGAAGACCTACGTCACCAATGCCGTAAAGCATTTCAAGTTCGAGCCGCGCGGCAAGCGCCGCATCCATTCCAAGCCCAATGTCGGCGAGGTCCGCGCCTGCTATTGGTGGCTGGACAAGGAACTCGGCCTCATCCGGCCGAAACTCGCGGTGGCGCTGGGGGCGACGGCGGCCCTGGCGCTGCTCGGCAAGACGGTCGCCGTCACCAGGCAGCGGGGCCAGGTCATGGAGACCTCAAACGGCCTTCGGGTGTTCGTCACCATCCACCCGTCCTTCATCCTGCGCATCCGCGACCCAGCGGACAAGGCGGCCGAGCGGGACCGTTTCCTGAACGATCTCAGGGCCGTGAAGACATTGCTGGCTTAAGCAGTCCCGCGCCTAGCGCACCAATATCGCGCGAAGGTCGTTGACGTTGGTGCCGGTCGGCCCCGGCACGAACAGGTCGTCGATGGCATTGAAGGCCGTCCAGGCGTTGTTGCCGGCAAGCATGACCTTGGCATCGACGCCCTCGGCGAGCATGCGCCGGACCGTCGAGCCGTCGCAGAAGGCGCCGGCATTGTCTTCCGAGCCGTCGATGCCGTCCGTATCGGCGGCCAGCGCATGGATGCCTTCCACTCCGGCGATGCCGATGGCGAAGGCGAGCAGGAACTCCGAGTTGCGGCCGCCCTTGCCCCCCCCTCTGCCAACAGGGGCGCGCAGCGTCACCGTCGTCTCGCCCCCGGACAGGAGCAGGACCGGCTTCCCGAACGGCCGATTTTTCGTCGCCACCTCACGGGCGATTGCCGCATGGACGGAACCGACCTCGCGCGCCTCGCCCTCGATGGAATCGGACAGGATGACGGCCTCGACGCCGAGCCGCTTCGCCTCGGCGGCCGCCGCTTCCAGCGATACGCCGGCGGAGGCGATGAGGTGCACTTCGTTGCGGGCAAAGCGCGGATCGTCGGGCCGGGGCGCATCGGCGGCCGGCGACTTGATGTGCGCCATCACCGCCTCCGGCAACCGGATGCCGTAGGCGGCGATGAAGTCCAGCGCGTCCTGCCGGCTGCCCTCGTCGGGCACGGTCGGGCCGGAGGCTACCAGCGCGGGATTGTCGCCGGGAATGTCGGACACGACCAGCGACACCACCCGGGCCGGGAAGGCGGCGGCGGCCAGCCTGCCGCCCTTGATGGTCGAGACATGCTTGCGGATGGTGTTCATGGCAGCGATCGGCGCGCCGGAGGCGAGCAGCGCCTCGTTGACGGCGACCTCGTCGGCCAGCGTCATGCCATTGGCCGGCGACGGCAGCAGCGCCGAGCCGCCGCCCGAAATCAGCGCCACCACCAGGTCGTCCTCGGTCAGCCCCGAAACCTTGTCGAGCAGGCGCCGCGAGGCATCGAGCCCGGCGAGATCGGGGACCGGATGCGCCGCCTCGATGATCTCGATGCGCTCGCATTTCGTGCCGTAACCATAGCGGGTGACGACCAGCCCGTCGATCGGCCCGTCCCAGGCCTTCTCGAAGGCCGCCGCCATCTGCGCGGAGCCCTTGCCGGCGCCGATGACCACGGTGCGCCCCCTCGGCTTCGCCGGCAGGTGGTCGCGGATGGTCTTTTCAGGATCCGCCGCCGCAACCGCGGCATTGAAGATCGAGGTCAGGAACGATTTCGGATCGAGGTTCATTTTGCCTCCGCCAAGCCGTCGCACGGTTTGTACGACAGGACCGGCCGGGTCAAGCATGAAGGTCAGGCAATGGCACCAAGATCGCTCTTGGCCGGCCTGCCGGCAACATAGACCTCGCGCACCGCCCGGTCGTCCCCCAGCGTCTGCAGCAGGAAAAGCTCCTCGGCGAGCGTACCCACCGCCTCCATGCGAAGCCGCATTCCCGGCGTGGCGGCCGAATCCAGCACGACGATATCGGCGTCGGTGCCCTGTTCGAGCGTGCCCACTTTGTCGGCCACGGACAAGGCCTCGGCATTGCCGCGCGTCAACTGCCAGAACGACTGGAACGGGTTCAGTTTTTCGCCGTTCAGGGCGATCACCTTGTAGCCCTCGTCCATGGTGCGCAGCATGGAATAGTTGGTGCCGCCGCCGACATCGGTGGCGGTGGCGATCCTGAGCGGCTTCTCGCGGCGGCGAAAGCGCTGGTAGTCGAACAGGCCGGAGCCGAGGAACAGGTTCGACGTCGGGCAGAACACGGCGACCGAGCCGCTGTCCGACAAAGCGTCCGCCTCGCGCTCGGAGAGGTGGATGCAGTGGCCGAGCAGCGTCCTTTGCCCCAGCAGGCCGTAGCGGTCGTAGATGTCGGTATAATCCTTGGCCTGCGGGTAAAGTTCGCAGGTATAGGCGATCTCGGCGTGGTTCTCCGACAGATGCGTCTGCACGTGCAGGTCCGGGAATTCCCTGGCCAGCGTCCCGGCCATTTCCATCTGCTCGGGGCTGGAGGTGATGGCAAAGCGCGGCGTGATGGCGACGTGCTGGCGGCCCTTGCCGTGCCATTCGCCAATCAGCGCCCTGGTGTCGTCATAGCCCGATTGCGGCGTGTCGAGCAGCCCGTCGGGCGCGTTGCGGTCCATCATCACCTTGCCGGCGATGTTGAGCATGTCGCGGACGTGGCTTTCCTCGAAGAACGCCTCCGCCGAGGCCTTGTGCACCGAGCAATAGGCGGCAACCGTGGTGGTGCCGTGGCGCACCATCTCGTCCAGGAACAGGCGCGCGATGCGGCGGCCGTGCTGGGCGTTGGCGAACTTCGTTTCCTCGGGAAAGGTGTAGGTATTCAGCCAGTCGAGCAGTTCCGCGCCATAGCTGGCGATGACCTGCATCTGCGGGAAATGCACATGCGCGTCGATGAACCCCGGCAGGATCAGGTGCGGCCGGTGGTCGATCCTTTTCGTGCCTTCGCCCGCCTGCCTTTCGACTTCGGCGTAAGGTCCGGCGGCGACGATCTTTCCGTCGCGGAGAAGCAGGCCCCCGTCTTCCTCGTAGGCATAGGCGGCATGGTCATCGACGCTTTCGGGCCAGCGCAGGAAGGAAAGCGTGCGGCCACGCAGAAGGGTGGTGGTCATTTTCGCAATCATGCTATTTCCCTGCCTCCTCGAACCACGCGACCAGAAGTTCCCGTTCCTTATCGCTGATCTGGGTGACGTTGGCCGGCGGCATGGCGTGGCTCCTGCCGGCCTGCAGGTAGATTTCGCGGGCGTGAGCGGCGATCCCCGCGTCGTTGTCCAGGATCACGCCCTTCGGCGCATGGTAGATGCCTTCATAGGACGGCTCGGCCGCGTGGCACATGGCGCAGCGGCCCATCACCGTGTCGCGCACGGCCGGGAAATGGGCGGAAGCGACATAGACGTTTTCAGCCGAGGAAGTCTTGACCTCCCCGGTCAGCACCTTCGGCACCGTCGACAGCCAGATGACGATGACGAACAGGATGGCGGTGACGAGCCAGGTCCAGGTCGGGTTTCCCTTGCGGGCGTGGTGGGTGTTGAAATAATGCCGGATCAGCACGCCCATCATGAACACCAGCGAGGCGATGATCCAGTTGAACTGAGTGCCGAACGCCAGCGGATAGTGGTTCGACAGCATCAGGAACAGCACGGGTAGCGTCAGGTAGTTGTTGTGCAGCGAGCGCTGCTTGGCGATCCTGCCGTATTTCGGGTCGGGCTTGCGGCCGGCGATGAGGTCGGCCACGACGATCTTCTGGTTCGGGATGATGACCATGAAGACGTTGGCCGACATGATGGTGGCGGTGATCGCGCCAAGGTGCAGGAAGGCGGCGCGGCCGGTGAACAGGTGCGTCAGCCCCCAGGCCATGAACACCAGGATGACGTAGAGCAGGATCATCAGGCCGGTGTCGGCCTTGCCGATCAGGAAGCGGCACAGGATGTCATAGACCAGCCAGCCGCCGGCAAGGCAGGCCAGCGAAATCAGGATGCCGACCGGCACCGAGACGTCGAGCACGTTGGGGTCGATGAGGAAGAGGTCCGCGCCGGCGTAATAGACGATGACGAGCAAGGTGAAGCCCGACGCCCACGTCATGTAGCTTTCCCACTTGAACCAGGTCAGGTGCTCCGGCATCTCGGCTGGCGCCACCAGGTATTTCTGGATGTGGTAGAAGCCGCCGCCGTGCACCTGCCATTCCTCGCCATAGGCGCCGACCGGCAGGCCGGGCCGCTGCCGCAGGCCGAGGTCGAGGGCGACGAAATAAAAGGAAGAGCCGATCCAGGCGATGGCGGTGATGACGTGCAGCCAACGCACCGCAAAGGCCAGCCAGTCCCAGAATATCGCAAAATCGAGCATGAGCATCCTCCCTCCCCGAATTTCGCGACATTACGGCCTGACGCGCAAACGAAAAGAGGCAGCGTACACGATGACTTTCAAAAAAAGTTAGAAAATACTACGCTGACTGTTACGCTGCCGCTATGTGCCACGAAACGAGCTCCCATGGCCTATCTCGACAACATCTCCGTCTTCGTCCGTGTCGTGGAACTGGGTAACCTGTCGGCGGCGGGGCGCGACATGCGCATCTCGCCGGCCGTCGCCTCCAACCGCATCAAGGAACTGGAAAAGCACCTGGGCGTGCGGCTGTTCAACCGCACCACGCGCCAGTTGATGCCGACCGAGCACGGCACCGTGTTCTACACCGGGGCCAAGCGGGTGCTGGAGGCGATTTCGGAGGCCGAAGCCGCTGTCGGCACGCTTTCCGGCCAGCCGCGCGGCACCATCAAGGTCACCGCGCCGCTAGGGCTGGGGCGGCGGCTGATCGCCTCCGGCATTCCCGAATTCCGCGACAAATATCCCGACATCGAGGTGCGGCTCAGGCTGTCGGACCACAATGTCGATATCATGAAGGAAGGCATCGACGTCGCTTTCCGGCTGGGCATCATCGAGGATTCCTCACTGCGCCTGCGCGGCATCATGGAGTGCGAGCGGGTGCTGGCCGCCGCCCCGGCCTATCTGGACGCGCGGGGCGAGCCGGCGAGCCCGCAGGAGCTGCTCGGCAACAGGCATGACTGCCTGATGCTGCGCTATCCCGGCAGCCGCGAATTCTACTGGATGCTGCAAATGCCCGAAGGCCCGCACAAGTTCGAGGTGCACGGGCCCTTCGACACCGACGACGGCGACGTGCTGACCGGCTGGGCGCTGGCGGGGCGCGGCATCATCAACAAGCCGCGCTTCGAGATCGAACCCTATCTGCGCGACGGCCGGCTCAAGGTCATCCTGCGCGATACGCCGCCGACACCGGTCCAGTTCGCCGCCGTCTACCCGCACAAGAAATTGCAGGACCCCAAGATACGCCTGCTGCTCGACTTCATGGCCGAGCGCTGCCAGCGGCTGATCAAGGAAGTGCTGGCGGGAAAATAGCCGCGCTTCTCAAGGAACCAGACGGCGCGCCGGGCATTGTTGGAGGGACGGGTCGGCCAGGCCGATTTCCGTGCCAAATCGTCATGGAGCGTTCGAATGCCAAACCATCCCACCCATAACGACCTCAAATCCAACGCCAAGAAGGTTTCGACCGAAATCCTCAACGCCCGGCTCGCGGACGCCATCGATCTCGCGCTCATCACCAAGCAGGCGCACTGGAACATCAAGGGGCCGCAGTTCATCGCCATCCACGAGATGCTGGACACGTTCCGCACGGATATCGACGTCCATGTCGACACCATCGCCGAACGGGTGGTGCAGATCGGCGGAACCGCGCTCGGTACCTCGCAGACGGTGGTCAAGGCATCGCCGCTCAAGCCCTACCCGACCGACATCTACACGACCAAGGATCATCTGGCGGCGCTCATCGAGCGCTACGCGGTCGCCGCCAACAATGCGCGTGCCGCCATCGACGAGACGGACGAGGCGGGTGACGCCGACGCCGCCGACATCCTCACCGCCTATTCGCGTTCGCTCGACAAGGCGTTGTGGTTCCTCGAAGCCCACACCCAGGAAAAAGAATAGACAGCCGCCCGGCGGTCGTCAGCGCGCGGCGTGCCCGACGGGCGCGGGATGAAGCGCCAGTGCCGTCATGATCTCGGCAGCGGCAAGGGCCGCGATGACCGCCGGGCGCTTGTCCTTCACCGTCTCGCCGCCGATCGGCGAGACGAGGCGCGAGAATTCGGCCTCGGTGCCGCCGGCCGTCTTCAGGAACCAGCTTTTGAAGGTAGCCTTCTTGGTCTTCGACCCGATCATGCCGACATAGGTCGCGTCGCCACGCTTCAGCGCTTCGGCGACGATCAGGAAATCGAGCGCATGGTCATGGGTCAGCACCGCGAAGGCCGAGCCGGCGGGGGCGGCGCGCACCACTTCTTCGGGCATCGGCGTCAGCCGCGTCTCGACCCCCGGCGCTACCCCTTCCAGTTCGTCCGCGCGCGTCTCCACCACAACGGCATGCACCGGCATCAGCGCGCAGGCGGCCGCCATCGCCTTGCCGACATGGCCGCCGCCGAGGATGTAGAGATGCGGCAAGGCGCCCTCCTCGGCCGCCGCCCTTTCCACCAGCGCGGAAGCGACCGCCGGGGTTCCGGGCCGGATGGACACCTCCACCCGCCCGCCGCAGCATTGGCCGATTTCCGGGCCGAGCGGGATGTCGAGGGTCGTCCCGTGCACGGCCTCGCCCGCGAAGCCCGACTTCAGCATCTGCCGCGCCTTGTCGATCGACATGTATTCGAGCTGGCCGCCGCCGATGGTGCCATGCGTGGCCGTCGGCGAAACCAGCATCGCGGCCCCGGCTTCACGCGGGGTCGAGCCCTTGGTCGCGGCGACCTCGACGACCGCGAAGCGGTCAGCCTTGGACAGAAAATCCTTCAGGTTCTTTACGGCCATGCTCATGTCCAGCCTCCAACCGGAATGCTGCACTTCCCAATATAGTCCTTGAACGCCGGCTGCGCTATTTCGCAGCTTCCGCCTTCATTCTCTCCACCGCCATCAGCACCCGCTCCGGCGTCGCCGGGGCGTCGAGGCGCGGGCAGACCTTGTGGTCGGCGACGCTCGCCACCGCGTCCGCCAGCGCGTGCAGCACCGACAGGCCGAGCGGCAGCGGGGGCTCGCCCACCGCCTTGGAGCGGTGAACGGTCGGCTCATAGGCTTCCGACCAGTCCGTCAGCGCAACGTTGAAGATCTTCGGCCGGTCGGAGGCCAGTGGAATCTTGTAGGTGGACGGCGCATGGGTGCGCAGGCGCCCCTTGCCGTCCCACCACAGTTCCTCCGTGGTCAGCCATCCCATGCCCTGGATGAAGCCGCCCTCGACCTGGCCGAGGTCGATGGCCGGGTTCAGCGAACGGCCGGCATCGTGCAGGATGTCGGTGCGCTCGACCACATATTCCCCGGTCAGCGTGTCGATCGACACTTCCGAGCAGGCCGCGCCATAGGCGAAGTAGTAGAAGGCATGGCCCATGCCCTTGGCGCGGTCCCAATGGATTTTGGGGGTCTTGTAGAAGCCCGCCGCCGAAAGCTGGACGCGCGCCGTATAGGCCTGCAGCACCAGTTCGTTGAACGAAATCTCCTGGTTGCCGACGCGCACGCGGTTGGGCAGGAACACCACCTGGTCCTTCGGCACCTGGTGCGTCTCGGCGGCGAAGTCGATCAGCCGGTCCTTGATCTGGCGCGCCGCGTTCTGCGCCGCCATGCCGTTCAGGTCGGCGCCCGAGGAGGCCGCCGTCGGCGAGGTGTTGGGCACCTTGCCGGTGGTGGTGGCGGTGATCTTCACCCGCTCGATGTCGATCTGGAACTCTTCGGCCACCACCTGCGCCACCTTCATGTGCAGGCCCTGCCCCATTTCGGTGCCGCCATGGTTCATGTGCACCGATCCGTCGGTGTAGACATGCACCAGCGCGCCGGCCTGGTTGGAATCGGTACGGGTGAACGAGATGCCGAACTTGACCGGCGTGAGCGCGATGCCGCGCTTGATGAAGCGGCTGTTGGCGTTGAAGGCCGCGATCTCGCGGCGGCGGCCGGCGTAGTCGCAACTTTCCTCCAGTTCAGCGACGATGCGCTGGATGATGCAGTCCTCGACCTTCTGGTGATAGGGCGTGACGTCGCGGCCGGCGCGCTTGTCCATCGGGTCATAAAAATTCAGCTTGCGGATATCGAGCGGGTCCTTGCCGACCGCGAAGGCGATCTCGTCGATGACGCGCTCGGCGCCGACCATGCCCTGCGGCCCGCCGAAACCGCGGAAGGCGGTGTTCGACACGGTGTTGGTGAACAACGGCGCCGACCTGGCGTGGACCGCCGGATAGAAATAGGTGTTGTCGCAATGGAACAGCGCGCGGTCGCCGACCGGGCCGGACAGGTCCGCCGAAAAGCCGCAGCGTAGTGCGTAGGTGTAGTCGATGCCGAGGATGCGGCCCTCGTCGTCGAAGCCGACGTCGTAGTCGATGGCGAAGTTGTGCCGCTTGCCGGTCGCGGTCATGTCCTCGTCGCGGTCGAGGCGCAGCTTGACGGCGCGGTTATGCTTCTTGGCGGCGATCGCCGCCAGCACCGCCGTCTGATTGGCCTGCGTCTCCTTGCCGCCGAAGCCGCCGCCCATGCGGCGCACCTCCACCGTCACAGCATGGTTGGGCACGCCGAGCGCATGCGCGATCATGTGCTGGGTTTCGGTCGGTCCCTGCGTCGAGCAATGGACCGTCACCTCGTCGTCCTCGCCGGGCACCGCCAGCGACACCTGCCCCTCGAGATAGAAATGGTCCTGCCCGCCGAGTTCCATGCGGCCCTTGATGCGGTGCGGCGCGGACGCAAGCGCCTTGGCCGCATCGCCGCGCTTCAGGATCATCGGCGTGGTGACCTGCCGCGCCGTTTCCACGTCGAGGTCATATATGTCGATGATCAGCGGCAGTTCCTCGTACTCGATCTTGGCAAGGCGGGCGGCGCTGCGCGCCTCGGCCCGTGTCCTGGCCAGCACGACGAAGACCGGTTGGCCATGGAACAGCACCTCGCCGTCCGCCAGGATGGGATCGTCGTGCATGCCGCTCGGCGAAATGTCGTTCTCGCCGGGAATGTCCTTCGCCGTCAGCACGTCGACCACGCCGGGGGCGGCGCGCACCGCCGACAGGTCCATCGACTCGATGCGGCCGTGGGCGACCGTGGAAAGGCCGAGGCCGAGATGCAGCGTACCGGCCGGCTCGGGAACGTCGTCGATATAGATTGCCGTGCCGCTGACGTGCTTGTGCGCGGAATCATGGCTGAGCTTGCTGGCGACGCCGCCTGTGATCTTGGCAGCCTTGAGGTTAGGGGTGTGCTTGGTCATCATGCTGCCTCGTGCCGGGAAACCTGCACCGGCCCCTTGAAGCCGGATGTCTCCGCGTAAAAGCGCAGCAGCAGGTTGCGCGCCGCCATCGACCGATAGTCGGCTGTCGCGCGCATGTCGGTCAGCGGCTGGAAGTCGCCGGCATATTCGGCCATCGCCGCGACGACCGTTTCTTCCGTCCACGGCTTGCCGGCGAGCGCCTTCTCGACGGCGAACGCCCGTTTCGGCGTCGCCGCCATGCCGCCATAGGCGATGCGGACTTCGGCCACGGTGCCATCCCTGGCCAGCCGCAGGAAGAAGGCGCCGAGCGTGGCGGTGATGTCCTCGTCGCGCCGCTTGCTCACCTTGTAGATGGCGAAGCAGTCATCCCGCGAGGGCAACGGCACCGTCACCTTCTCCACGAATTCGCCCGGCTGGCGGTCCTGCTTGCCGTAGGCGATGAAGTATTTTTCGAGCGGGATCGTGCGCCTCTGCTTGCCTTTGCGCAGGGTGAGCGTCGCGCCCAGCGCGATCAGCGGCGGCGGCGTATCGCCGATCGGCGAGCCGTTGGCGATGTTGCCGCCGATGGTGCCCATGTTGCGTACCTGCTGGCCGCCGATCCGCTCCACCAGGCGGCCGAGCGCGGGAATATGCCGCGAAAGCGTCGACAACGCCTCCGAATAGGTGACGCCGGCGCCGATCTCCAGTTCGCCGTCCCGTTGCGTGATCGTGCGCAGGCCGGCGAGGTTGCCGATGAAGACGACCGGCGAAATGTCGCGCATCTGCTTGGTCACCCACAGGCCGACATCGGTCGAGCCGGCAACCACGGTTGCGGCGGGCTCGGCCTCCAGCACGGCGGCGAAATCATCCACGTCGGCCGGCACGACCAGCCGCTTCCTGCCCGATCCGATCTCGACGCGGGCGCCGGTGTCGAGCGTCTTCAGCCGCGCGGTGATCGCCTCGCGCTCCAGCCGCAACGGGTCGCTCTCGGCCTTGCCGTAGCTGGAGATAGCGCGGGCGGCGCGCATGATCGCCTCGTAGCCGGTGCAGCGGCACAGATTGCCCTGCAAGGCCTTTTCGATGGCCTCGTTGGCAGGGTCGGGATCGCGCATCCACAGGCCGTAGAGCGACATGACGAAGCCGGGCGTGCAGAAGCCGCATTGCGAGCCGTGGAAATCCACCATCGCCTGCTGTACCGGGTGCAGCGTACCGCCCTCGCCGGCAAGGTGCTCGACGGTGACGACGTGGCAGCGGTCGAGCGAGCCCATGAAGCGGATGCAGGCGTTGACGCTCTCGTAGACGAGGCCATCCGCCGTCAGCTTCCCGACTAGAACGGTACAGGCGCCGCAGTCGCCTTCCGCGCACCCTTCCTTCGTACCCTTGAGGGAACGGGAAAGACGCAGCCAGTCGAGCAGCGTCGCGTCGGGCTCGACATCGGAAACGGCGACATCCTCGCCATTGAGAATAAAGCGCAGCTCGGTGCGCGGCTCCAGCTTCGGCATGGGTTCAGCTCCCCCTATAGGTAGAATAGCCGTAGGGCGAGACAAGCAGAGGCACGTGATAATGTACCGCTTCGGCCAGCCCGAAGCGAAGCGGTATCGTGTCGAGGAAGGCGGGTTGCGGCAGGGCCACGCCCTGCCCGCGCAGGTAGTCGCCGGCGGCGAAGACCAGTTCGTACTCGCCGGTGACGAACGCATCGCCGGCCAGCAGCGGCGCATCGCAACGGCCATCGGCGTTGGTGACGACGGTCTTCAGGAGGATACGGCTGTCGCCCGAGAGGCGGAACAGCTGGACGGAAAGGCCGGCCGCCGGCTTGCCCGTCGCCGTGTCCAGCACATGGGTGGTCAAGCTTCCCCCACCGGATCCGGTCTGCCCCATCTTCTGGCCTCCTCCCTGCCGTCCTCATTCCCAACTGGAAACTGTGCGCCATTTAAGAGCCTAGCAGAAGGCGTGGTCGAGCGCCTGGCTCCAAAAACACTTTCAAAAATTTCGAGGGAATGTCATCGACCCCTTTGGCCTATCCTGAACCATAATTTTCGGTGGGAGCGGAAATCCATGCGTTACCAGAGAAACATGCGCGGCTACGGCGCCAATCCGCCCGATCCGAAGTGGCCCGGCGCGGCGCGGATCGCGGTGCAGTTCGTCGTCAACTACGAGGAAGGCGGCGAAAACTGCATCTTGCATGGCGACGCGGCCTCGGAAGCGTTCCTCTCCGAAATCACCGGCGCCTCGCCCTGGCAGGGCATGCGGCACTGGAACATGGAATCGATCT